>ERZ779866.275-NODE-275-length-58284-cov-4.101204_pt1 | contig 58284 bp, 49 predicted proteins | sample MGYA00511248_ERZ779866 | MGnify/ENA primary metagenome ERZ779866 (study PRJEB29588, sample SAMEA2155758) | human gut metagenome | biome: human gut; feature: human-associated habitat; material: faeces | place: Denmark | collected 2008/2010 ... | reverse complement strand
GACACCACCAACTGCCCGAATGCAGGTTTGAATCAGGCTGTGCCCTATGTCCCCTACCTGACCGAGCAGAACCCCGATTACCAGCTGGAAAAGGCTGACTATCAGCTGGCTTACGAGGAGAGCATTGCCAACAACGTGCAGTATGCCGTGTTCAACCCCGCGCTGGGCTACCTGACCCAGTCCGACACCTACGCCGAGTGCGGCAACGACCTTGTCCAAATTCTGGACGACGCCCGCACCCAGTATATCTGCGGCCAGATCGACGAGGCCGGTCTGCAGGCTGCCTTCGACCAGTGGAATGCCCGCGGCGGCACGCAGGTCATTGAGGAAGTCAACGCCCTGTACGCAGCAGATAAAGCCTAATTGAATGTGAGCGCCGCAGCGGATGTTGCGGCGCTTTCCGCCGTGCGCGGCATGAGCCGCAGCGCCGCGGAGGCCGTATATGCGCATTTTCATCCGGCTCCGAAAACGTCCCCGGAGCAGCCAATTTTGGAATAATACAGCTTGGAGAAAACAAAATGTATCAGCTTTTGGTATTGGATATTGACGACACGCTCACCCTTTCGCCTTACGATGTTCCTGCGGAAAACCTTGCCGCCATCCGCCGCGCGCAGGCCGCAGGCATCTATGTGACGATTGCAACGGGCCGCGGCTACCTTGGTTCTGCCGCGATCCGCAAGGCCATCGGCATGCAGGGCCCGGTCATCAACTATGGAGGAGCGGTCATCCACGATACGCGGACGGATGCCACCATATTTCAAACAGCGCTCCCGCCCGCGCTTGTGCGGGAGCTGCTGCTGCTCGGCCGGGAGCTTGGCGTGCATGCACACATTTATCAGGGGGACGGGATCGTTTATGAGAAAGAAAACCCGGCCGCAGATGCATACCACAGGTTTTTGAATTTGCCGTATGCCATCGATCCGGAGGTCTGTGAAAAACAATGGGGGAACGTTCCAAAGGTGCTCTTCATTGCAGAGCCTGCATATGCAGAAGAGCTCATCCCGGTTCTTGCAAAACGCTACGCGGGCCGGGCAAAGGTTTCCGGCTCAAAATCAGGCTTTATCGAGTTTAACGATCCCGATGCACACAAGGGTTCTGCGACGGCTTGGGTGGCAAGTTACCTTGGCATTCCGCAAAACGAGGTCGCAGCCGTGGGCGACAACCTGCTTGACTTGGAGATGATCGAGTGGGCAGGCCTTGGTGCGGCGGTTGCAAATGCCCATGACGCAGTGCTTGCGGCGGCGGATTGCGTTGTTCCCGCCTGCGCGGAAAACGGTGTTGCCTGGTTGATCGATCATGTAATTCTGCCGGCAAATCGCCAGGGCTGAAACGGAGGAGAAGGATGGAACGGCAAACGGTGTGCCTGCGTGTGGAGGAAGTTGCGCAGAACCTTGAATTGGAAATCCTGGAACCCGGAAACGGGAGCGTCGTGTTCAGCACGGGAGAAATCGGCCGCCCGGGCCTGCAATTCACGGGCTTTTACGAGCATTTTATGCCGCAGCGCGTACAGCTGATCGGCAATGCGGAGATGCATTATCTGCGCACCCTGACCTATGAGGACATTTCAGCGCGCATGGAGCGCTTTATGGGGTTTAAGATTCCCTGCATTGTGTGTGCGCGTGGGAATACTCCCCCGGAGGCGCTTTTGGATTGCGCAAAAAAACATGCCGTTCCGGTGTTCAAGTCCGATATGCACACGGATGACCTTGGGCACCGCATCCTGAGCTATGTGGGCCGGGAACTTGCCCCGCGCATTTTACTGCACGGCGTGCTGCTGGATGTATTTGGCGTCGGCGTTCTTTTGCAGGGGCCAAGCGGCATCGGCAAAAGTGAAACGGCGATAGAAATGATAAAAATGGGCCATAGACTTGTGGCGGATGATGTGGTGGAAATTACACGCGTCGCGCCCAACCGCCTTTCCGGCCGCGCGCCGGAGCTGACGCGCCACCTCATCGAAGTGCGCGGCATCGGTATTGTAGATGTGCGCTATCTCTATGGCGTGGGCGCGGTGAATGTGGAAAAGACCATTGATTTTTGCATTGAACTGGAACTTTGGAACGAAAATACGCAATACGACCGCACCGGAACCGAAGGGCGCTCCGAGCGTATTCTGGATGTGGAGGTACCCACCACGCGCGTGCCTGTAAGCCCGGGGCGTAACCTTTCGGTGGTTGTGGAAGTAGCCGCGCGCAATTTCAGGCTTCGGCGCCTCGGCTACAACGCCTCAGAGGAGCTCAATTGGAAAACACGCGATGCGATGGGGCGATAAAAGGCCAGAGAAAGGGAAAGGATCATGTATAGAATCGGCTTCGATATTGGCGGAACAAACATCGCCGCAGGCATTGTGGACGAATCCCTCGCGGTTACAGAGCGCATCACGCGGCGCTTTGAAAAGCAATCGTATCCGGGGGCGCTTGCGGAAACGGTTGCGGAGATGACGCGCATGCTCTGCCAACAGGCAGAGCTTAGCCAGCCGCCCGCTGCAATTGGAGTCGCCGTGCCAGGCAGCATCGATCCGGCGGCTGAACGCGTGCTCAACGCCTATAACCTTGGCCTGCATGATGTGCCGTTGCGTGCTGAAGTGGGGGCGCATTTCCCGCAAATCCCGGTATTCCTTGCCAACGATGCGGATGCAGCAGCGCTTGCAGAGCTTTATGGCGGGGCGTTTCGGGACGCAAAATGCGCGGTTCTGTTCACGCTTGGCACCGGCGTGGGCGGCGGCGTGATTGTTGGCGGCAAACTTTGGCGCGGCGGCATGGGGCACGGTGTGGAGCTTGGCCATATGGCGCTTGACATCGGCGGCGCGCGGTGTACTTGCGGCATGCGCGGTTGTATCGAAACGCGCTGTGCGGCAACGGCGTTGATCCACGCAGCGCGTGAGGCGCTTGCGGAAGGGGAGCGTGGCCTGCTGTTTGAAAAAACGGGCGGCGATGCGGCGAAAGTGGATGCAAAGCTTGTGGTGGACTGTGCGCGCGCAGGCGATGCGGGGGCTTCGGCCATCTTTGCACGCTTTGTGGATGCGCTTGGTTCTGCAGTGGTCTCTGTCATCCATTTGCTTGACCCGGAGGTGGTCGCCATCGGCGGCGGTGTGAGCCTTGCGGGCGAGTTCCTGTTTGCGCCGCTCAGAGAGAATGTGCGGGAGAAATGCTTTTTCAGCGAGTTTGCGCGCATCGTGCCTGCCCGGTTTGGAAATGACGCGGGCATCGTCGGCGCGGCGATGCTGGAGCAGGATGCGAGGATAAAATGACAGCTTTAAAAATCCCCTGTTTCACGGCTGTGAAACAGGGGATTTTGCGTATTTCCGAATGTTCAGCGGATGCGCCGTGCCTGCACCACAAAGCACTGCTCGCGGGCTTCGGGTGGGCGGTAGGTGCAGGTGGAAAGAGTGAGCACCTGATCGTTTGGGCCGATGACGATACTTTCATCGATGATTGAGGAGGAGACCATCCGGGCATAGGATTTCATGTCCGCCATGAATTCGGCAAAGTGATCCCCGCTTTGAAAACGCGTCCAGGTAAACCGCACAGTGTAGTCTGTGATGGGGGTAGCAAGGTAAACCTGCCAGATGGTTTCAACATCGTTCCAGAGCAGCGTGATATAACGGTTTTCATCGAAAAAAGCTTTTTGTTTATAATTCGCAAGATCATGGAACATGGTGCCATTGCGCATATCATGGCCGTAGATGAGCACATGCTGCTGCTGCGTGGAGTCTGCGTTGCGCGTATCCATAAAAATCGCGCCGTACTTGCTGACTTCGCCCTCGCTGTTGTGATCGAGATAATACGCCTCATCGGTTTCGTTGAGGTAAACAGGGTAATCGATTACTGTGTTGGGAATTGTAATCCAACCCACGACCTCGCAGGTGCCGCCGCGCGCATCAATGCTGGCCTGTCGGGCCTCCTCGTAGGAAGCGTAGGCGGGCAGAGTTTCGCCCGGGGCGGCAATGCCGTCAAGCTCCGTGCTGTCATAGCCATCCGGGGACGGCGACGGTGTTGGGGTTGCAATGCCCGCCGGCGTTCGTGCGGGTGTGAATGTTGTATCTGGCGTTGGTGCAGCCGTTGCGGGCGGGGCAGGCGTAACCGAAGAAGGCGTTCCATCACAACCTGCACAGAGGAGGAAGAACGCGATAAATAACAGGGAAAACATCCTGCTGTAAGCCTGCTTGATCAATGCCGCTGCGGCTCCTTCCTGCATAAATGAATGGCTCTATTGGCGCACCGCGTGAACCACGAACCGGTTTTTGTTGTAGCCTGAGCCATTATGGCTGCACGTGGAAAGCGAAATCACGTGGTCGTCCGGGCCGATGGTTGTATCGACTGGGAATTTTGAAAGCGTAGCAAGCGTATCGTTCATGTAATTTGCAAACGCAATATCGCTTGGATAATCAAACATCATGTATTTCGCATTTTTTACATCCCCGACATCTACTGTGTATACGGCGAAAACTTTGTAGGTATAAGTGTTGTCGCCGATGGTGAGCTCAAATGTGCGGTGGCTGTCGTAAAACGCGCGGTTGCCGTAGTTGGTGAGCTGTGCGAACATGATTTTGCTTTTGCTCATGTTATGCCCATGAATGACAGCATACTGGCCGGACAGCGAAGCGTGCGAGTCCACAAAAAGAGAACCTGCCTTGGATTCCACAAGCGTGGGGGTCAAGGTAAGGTATTCCTCATTGTCGTGGCTTTGCACGATAGGGTAATCCACGTTCGTATCCTTGATTTTGATCCAGCCAACCACGTCGCTGTTGAGTGCACGGTATTCCGCATACGTCAGCTTCTTTTCATCTTCGATATTCTCGTTGCCCGTGATGGTGGAAGCATCAATGGAGGATGTCGGCCGCGGTGTTGCAGAGGATTCCGGGGCTGCGGAAGCATCCGGTGGGACGGAAGGCGAAGCATCTGCCGAGGGGGAAGGAGAAGCGGGCCCTCCGCTCAACGACCCCGTGGGGGCGGGCGTGGCAGTGGAGATTGGCATCTCGATGTCAATCAGGTCAGAGTTTCCGGCGCTGCCGGAAGTACAGGCCGCAAGCGGGGCGGCGAGCAGAACAACGCTCGCCAAAGCGAGCAAGCGGTTGGAGCGTTTCGTCATAAGCAGCATTCCTTACCAAATTAAGTCAGAATCACTGATGATTGCTGAGAAAATTATATCCCATCGGCAGGGGATTTACAAGAACGCCGGAATGCATCGGCCTTTTTTCATAATTTGTTCAAAATTACCCATATGCGTACTTGTCCCATTTATGATAAAATGATACAATAATTCGGAATTATACGCGGAATTGTGAGCTGCGCATTCACACCGCGGTTTTTGTGTGAGCGTGTTCTCTTGAAGGGAGTTGCGATATGGGGTTTCTTGAATTCAATGATGTCGGCATTGATCTTGGCACGGCGAGCATCCTGGTGTATGTGCGTGGAAAGGGTATTGTGCTGCGTGAGCCTTCCGTGGTGGCCGTCGAAAAGATCACGGGCCGCATCCTTGCCATCGGCGAGGAAGCGCGCCGCATGCTCGGCCGTACGCCGGGGACGATTGCGGCGGTGCGCCCGCTGCGTGACGGCGTAATTTCAAATTATGACATCACCGAGCGCCTGCTCCATTATTTCCTGAAAAAGGTTGTTGGCACACGTGTTTTTTTCAAACCGCGCGTTGTGGTGTGTGTGCCTTCCGGCGTGACAGAGGTTGAAAAGCGCTCTGTGATTGACGCAACGGAGGAAGCCGGCGCGCGCCACACCTATCTCATCGAGGAGCCCATTGCGGCTGCAATCGGCGCTGGAATCGACATTGCGGAGCCGCGCGGCAACATGGTCGTGGACATCGGCGGAGGCACGACTGACGTGGCGCTGATCTCCCTCGGCGGTGCGGTGCTTTCCGATTCCATCAAGATTGCGGGCGATAAGTTTGACGATGCGATCGTGCGCTATATGCGCAAGAAACACAACCTGCTCATCGGCGAGCGTACGGCAGAGGAAATGAAAATCCGCATCGGCTCGGCTTATCCGCGCAGGGAGCAGCTTTTCATCGACGTAAAGGGACGCAACCTTATTTCCGGGCTTCCACAGGCGATTGTGGTCGGCAGCAACGAGATGATCGACGCATTGGAAGAGCCGCTGCAGGCCATCCTCGAAAGTGTGCGCACCATGTTCGAAAAAACGCCGCCGGAGCTTGCGAGCGACGTTGCGGAAAACGGCATTTGCCTTACGGGCGGCGGTGCGCTGCTTTATGGCATTGATAAATTCATTTCCGAGCACACCAAGGTGCCCTGTTACATTGCGGAAGACCCGATTTCCTGCGTGGCAATCGGCACGGGCAAGGTGTTGGAGAACATCGATTCCTTCACGCGCGGCGCAATCTACGATTACCGCCGGGGCGAGTACTACACGGAATAAAAACAGAAGCAGAAAAACGAAGGCTCATGCTGGAACAAAGCATGAGTCTTTTTTCGGAAACCCACCCGGCTATGCCGAGATGGGGAGAAGGTGCAAACCGCCCGCGCAGGCGGTGCGGCAAAAGCGCAAAGCCCCTTTATAAACGAGGCGCAGGCCGGGCATCTGCGCGAAGTCGTTCGGGCAGATTAGTGCCGGATCACGCGGGAGGGTGAGCGCACCTGCTTCAGAGAGCATCTCCGATACAAACTGCGAGCAAAAATAGCGGTAAGGCTTGTGGTGAGGCTTTCCGCGCAGATAGCCGAAAAGCCCAAGCGCGTTATAGCGGTACCGCCAGGCTTCGCGGAGCATCGAAGAAAGCCGCGTTTCAAGGCGCGCATAGGCCGCGTCGCTCATCTGAAGTTCGTATAACGCGGCAGGCGCGCTGCCATTGCGGCTGTACACGCCTTCGTCCAAAGATTCATGCACAAGGCCTGCAAAAAAGGGAATGCGGTCAAACCGGCGCGCAAAGCTGTACATTCTTGTCAGGCTTCGGTCGAGCGCAAGGGAAACGTGCGTATACTCGGCGCCGGTCGCAAGGCGGATGCTGCGGGAAAGCAGAGTGTTTGTGCGGGTAATCAAAACATAAATGGATTGCAAAGCATGCTCCTTTCTTCCGGCATGGACCGGTTACAGGAATAGCATAGCAGCTCAAGTTCAAGTTTTTATCAACGCCCGATTAGGATTTGATTAAAATCCATTGGCTGACAAAAGCAGATACGGTTTTCCTGAAATCCGGAATCAAAGGAAAAGTTTGCAACCTTTGGCGCACTGGAAACGTCATACTGTAAGAAGTAAAAGCACCGAAGGGAGGATGAAAGATGAAACGCCTGCGATTGTTGCCCCTGCTGCTTACAGCGGCGATGCTCTTTGGCTGTGCGGCGGGCCCTGAAACGGATGGTGCGGCACGCATTGCGGCTCCAAAGGCAGCCGCTGTGCGCGGCATGAAGAAGGACGGGAGCTCCGTTGGAGAGCGGGAAAAGCTTTCAGAAGGCTACCGGGACGCGCTCAAGGCATTCTGTACGCGTGCTGCAAGGGAAGGGCTTGGCCGGGAGGAGACGGAAAATGAGATCATTTCCCCGGTAAGCCTGTTTTTTGCCACGGCGGCACTGGCGGGCACGGCGGAAGGGAAAACACGGGATGAGCTTCTGCAGGTGCTCGGCATGGAAGAAGCCATGATCGAAGCAGAAACAGAAAAGCTCCTGCATAACATGAACATCGACGATTCGATGGGCAGGCTGCAGGCAGCGGGATCTCTCTGGCTTGCGGATGCGTTTGCAGCGGCGATTGACGCAGAGGCCGCCAAAGCGTTCGCGGACAGGTATGGCATGGAGCTGTGGCGGGTGGACTTTGCTGCGGCATCCGCCGCCAAGCAGCTTGCCGCATGGGTGCGGGAGCACACAAACGGGAACCTTGGGGATGCGGAGGCATTTCAGACGGATCCCCAAACCGCGCTGATGCTCCTCAATACCGTATATTACAAAGATGAATGGCTTGACCGCTTCAATGCGGATAAAACGGAGGCTGACACGTTCCACAATGCGGACGGCAGTGAAACCGAGTGCGACTTTCTGAATGCAACCTATGGGATTCATGGGTTCTCCCGCTATGAAAACGGCAGGGTGGGGGCGACGGTCTCATCACTCCAACTCAAGCATGGCGTGATGACATTTATCCTGCCGGACGAGGGTTGCACGCCTTATGACCTGCTTGCGGACGAGGCCGCGTTTGCTGCAATCGTTTCCGGAGACTGCGAAGGAGGCGTGGGCGAAGTAGTGTGGCAAATTCCTAAATTTGACTATGCTGCCGATACAGACCTTGCCGCAGCGCTGCGCGCGATGGGCGTCACGGCGGCGTTCGATCCACAACAGGCGGATTTTTCCGCGCTGCTGAACGCGGAAAGCGAAATGCCACTTTGGGTGAGCGGTGTGCGTCAGCAGGCGCGCATCAGCGTGAACGAGGATGGCGTGGAGGCTGCAGCATATACGCGGATTGACTACGCGGGTTCGCCTATGCCCACCGGCCGCGCGGACATGATCCTTGACAGGCCGTTCCTGTATTACATCAGTGCTGAGGGCGGAATGCTGTTTGCAGGCATTGTGAACAGGATGTGAGGCCCGGATGCAGGATGCGCCGAATAAACCGCCTGCGTGCGGCGCAAACTGAAAACACAAGTTCCAGAGCGTGGAAAACGGCATTGTTCTTGGAAACTTAACAATCCGGGCGTTCCCGGTGTTTGCCTGAAATGGTATACTATGGGTGTAGCACGGCGGAAACAAAACACGATGGAATGGACAAATCATTTTTAAGGAGGTATGTCATCCCTATGAAACGCAATGCAAAAACAATCCTTGCAGTGTTGCTTGTGGCAGTTACGCTGCTTGGAATCTCCGCGCCGGCGTTCGCTGCGACCGCGCCGTATACTACGTCGGTCGCTGCCGGATATGTGCAGGCGACGGAAGCGGTTAACATCCGCAAAGGCCCGGGCACGAGCTATGTGCGCATCGGCTGGATGCAGGCGGGCGCGGTCGCTATCCGCACGGGTACGAGCGGAAACTGGACAGAGATCAGCCTTGGCAATGGAACATATGGCTATGTTTCAACCGCGTATCTGCGTTCCGTCATCAATGTGGACGCTTCCCTGATCGGAAAGGGCGTTTACCTTGAAAGCAGCGGCGGAAGCGGAATTTCGGGTGGAAGCTCGGGCAGCTCGAATCGGGACCAATATTATGCTACCACATCTTTGAACCTGCGCAAAGGCCCGGGTACGAGTTATGCGCGCATCGGCTGGCTTGAAAAGGGTGAAACGGTTACGCTGATTTCCGTCAGCGGCAACTGGGCAAAGGTGAACTGGAAGGGTACGCAGTGCTATGCGTTCTTCAAGTACCTTAAGCAAGGGGCAGGCTCCGGCACAAACGGCGGAGGCTCCGTAACCGTTTACAATGTGACTTCTGCGGCCGTTACAGCCTATTATGGCCCCGGCACAAATTATACCAAGGCCGGCACGCTTGCCAAGGGGACGCGCATTGAGTGCCTCGGTACGGTCGGCACCTGGACGATGATCACATGGGATAAGACAGTAGCCTATATCCCTACATATTATGTCACAACCGCTTCCGGCGTTGTGCCGAACCCCGGCGTGACGGTTGCCGGGTACTATACCACCACGCAGAACGTGATTGCTTACCGTGGCCCCGGCACCAATTACGCAAGCGCCGGCACGCTGCTCAAGGGCCTTCTGGTGCAGGTTGTAGCCGCTTCAGACGGTTGGGCGCTTATCAACCTCAACGGGCAGGCGCTGTATGTACAAAGCCGTTACCTGCTGCTGCAGAGCGCAAGCAGCGACAACAGCTGGAACGGCGGCAGCAACGGAGGAAACAATTGGTGGCAGGCTGTGCTGGATGAGGCGGATTCCACACTCGTTTCTTTCGTGCAGGAGAACCGCAACAGCTCTTCTTATGGGTTTAAAAATCTTAAGACCATCTACGTCACCAAGCCGCCGCGCGGATATGAATTCAGGACGGATGATTTTTCCTTCAGCGGCTCGCAGACGATGAACGTGACGTTCCGCAGCCAAACGAATTCTGATAAGGCGACTTTCATTTGGTACCGCAACTCGTACGTATGCCCGGATAATTACGGCTATTGGAACCGCTTTACTTCAAGCGGCACCACGTATTATTTCTCAGAGCACCAGTCGCTTGGGTACAGCGAGGCCTATTGGTGGTACAGCGGCGAGCTGTTCTACGCCCGTGTGCCGTATTCCTTTACCCGCACCGACGCGACGCGTTTCTTTAATTCCCTGCACAGCGTATCGGTTGGCAGCAGCTGGAACAGCTGGAACTGAGCAAAACAGAACGAACAGACCTGAAACGGGGGCTGCCCAAAACAAAGAGGGCAGCCCCCTTTGCAATGCTGAATGCGGGCTTCGGCCGGCTGCGGCAGAAGCTTCTTTTTCACCGGGGGGGGCGGAGCACACATAAGCCATAATTAGGAAATGTGAAATAACTGTGCCGTGCGTTGACAGAGGGTGCAGCGTGCCTTATAATTTCATCCATTGTAGCCGACAGCGTGTCGGCCATTTTAAACATTTAAGATGACAGGGTGTCATATCCTTGGAGGTAAGGCATGGCGAGCGAGCGGTTTCTCAACCTGCCGGAGGAAAAGAAACAGCGGATTATTGCGGCGGCAAGGGAAGAACTTTCCCGTGTGCCATATGATGCGCTTTCCATCAATCGGATCATAAAGGAAGCGGGGATTCCGCGCGGCAGCTTTTACGATTACTTTGCCGACAAGGACGATCTGATCGAATACCTGATGGGCGATTATTGCCGCATGATGGAACGCATGCTTGATGAAATGTTCCGCATGGGAAGCCTGGATGTTTTTGCCGCGGCACGCAGGGCGGTTGCCTGCACCGTGGCTTTCAGCATGGAGGAAGGGCGGGAGGCGCTTTGCAGGAACCTGTTTTCCTGCATGCGGATGAACCGGCGCTTTTCCTTTGAGCAGATGATGGATACCGAACGCGCGCTTGTGACCTCCGGGCTGCCCTATATTGACCGGGAACACTTCCGGGATGGGTCGGACGCGGCGGTTTCCCTCCTGCTCAACATGTTGGTGGTGCTTGCACGCAACACGATTGCACGCATTTTTACAGATCCGCAAAACCGGGAGGCATACCTCACGGAGTTTGACCGGGAGCTTGAGATGATTCAGCACGGCGCTGTTTTGCCGGAAAATCAATAAGTTTTTGGCTGGGAGAAAAAGCGTAATGTCAAAATTCAGCGTAAAAAAACCCCTTACCGTATTTGTAGCCGTAATCGCGGTGCTTGTGCTCGGAGCCGTCGCCTTTACACGGATGACGCCGGACCTGCTTCCGAACATGGACTTTCCCTATGTCATCATAATGACCGCCTACCCCGGCGCAACGCCCGAGAAAGTGGAAATGTCCATTACAAAACCGATGGAGCAGGCAATGGCGACGATTGAAAACATCGAGGAGGTTTCATCAAGCTCATCGGAGAATTATTCGCTTGTCATGCTGGAATTCACCGAGGATGTGAATATGGATACCGTTACGGTGGATATCCTGCAGAAAATCAGCCAGATTGAGGGGGCTTGGGACGAGACGGTCGGAACGCCCTATTTGCTGAAAATAAATCCCAACATGCTGCCGGTCATGGTTTCGGCCGTCTCCATGAAGGGGATGGATACGGTGGCGCTTTCGGACTTTGTGGAGGATACGCTTCTCCCGGAGCTTGAGGGCACGGCGGGCGTTGCAAGTATTTCAACGAGCGGCATAATTGAAGAAAATCTGAACGTTGTGATCAGCGGGGAAAAAATCAGCGCACTGAATGAGAAGCTGTTTACGCTGATCAACGCGGAGTTTGAGGAGCCAGAGGAGGAGCTTGATAACGCTTTGGCCGAAATTGAGGAAGGCCAGGCGCAGCTTGCGGACGGCAAAAAGGAGGTAAGCAGCGGGAGGCGCGCGCTTGAACGGCAAACCGAAGCTGCGAAGCAGGAGCTGCTCGCCAAACAGGGCGAGCTTGCGGAGGCTGCCACGATGCTGAGCGGTCAGCTTTCAGAGCTCACCAGCACGCGCTCTATGCTGGAGGCACAGCAAAAGCAGCTTGCGGAACTGGAGCGCACAATTGGCAAACTGGAGGCCGCGAAGCCCGCGCTCACGGAAACGGTAAATGCGCTTGCAGGCGCGGTACAGGCCATCGGTGCATACGGCCCGGTTGAGGCACAGTATGAAGCGGAGATGGAGGCCGTCCGCAATGACACAGCGCTGAGCGAAGAGGAAAGGCAGCAGAAGCTCGCCGCGCTTTCCGCCGCCCCGGAATATGTGCAGGCGAAAGCGGCGCTTGCGCAGGTGGACTTCGCGCTTTCTGCTCAGGGGCTGACCCGTGCGGATGCCGCAGCCGCTTATTCAGAGGCACAGGCCGCGCTGGGCGAGGTGGATGCGGGCCTTGCGAAAATCGATGAAACGCTTGCCGGAATGGAGCTTACCCGCGCGGATATCCCTACGGCCGCAGCGCAGCTCAAGGATGGCCTTGCACAGGTGGAGGAAGGGATCTCCGCCCTGCAAGGCGCCATGGGTGAACTCAACAGCGGCAAAATTCAGGTTGAAGAAGCGTTTGAAACGCTGCAAACAGAAAAAGAAAAGGCGGAAAAACAGCTTAACAGCGCTGCTTCAAAGATCAAGAGCGGCGAAAAGGAGCTCGCAAGCGCGCTTGAACAGGTAGAAGATGGCATAGCACAGTTGGAAGACGCGCGTGCAGAGGCCATAAAGCAAGCGGACCTGCAAAACATCGTTACCATGGATATGGTGGCGAACATCCTTCAGGCACAAAACTTTTCCATGCCTGCGGGCTATGTGGAGGAGGACGGCATAAGTTGGCTTGTGAGCGTAGGCGACGAGATCACCACCCTGAAGGAATTGGAAGACCTGCTGCTGTTCGACACAGGCATGGAAGGGATGGAGCCCGTTTACCTTCGGGACGTTGCGGATGTGTTCGTGACGGACAATGCGGCCTCTGTTTACAGCCGCATTAACGGCAGCGACGGCGTGATGCTTACCTTCCAGAAGCAATCCACCTATGCTACGGCGGAAGTTTCAGGCAACATCCGCACAGAGTTCGAGCTGCTCTCACAAAAATACGACGGGCTGAACTTCGTGCCGCTGATGGATCAGGGTGATTATATCTATATGATTACGGACTCGATCCTTTCAAGCCTGCTGTGGGGCGCGGTGTTCGCCATCGTGATCCTGTTCCTGTTCCTGAAGGATCTGCGCCCCACGTTTATCACGCTCTGCTCAATCCCAATCAGCGTGGTGTTTGCATTTGTGCTGATGTATTTTTCGGGCGTAACGCTGAACATGATCTCGCTTTCCGGGCTTGCAGTCGCCGTTGGCATGCTGGTGGACAATTCGGTCGTTGTCATCGAAAACATTTACAGGCTCCGCAGCAGGGGGGTATCTGCGGTGCAGGCCGCCGTATCCGGCGCAAAGCAGGTGGCGGCGGCAATCACTTCCTCCACGCTTACAACCGTATGCGTGTTTCTGCCGATCGTGTTCGTGGAAGGGCTCACGCGCCAGCTCTTCACCGATATGGCGCTGACGATCACCTATTCCTTGCTCGCAAGCCTCATCGTTGCGCTTACGCTGGTGCCTGCAATGTCCGCAGGGATGCTCAAAAACGCGACGCCGAAGCCGCAGAAGGGTTTTGACCGGTTCCTGCAGAGCTACCAAACCCTGCTGCGCGGCGCGCTCAGGCACAAGGCGCCTGTGCTCATCGCATGTGTGCTTCTGTTTGCAGCGAGCATCTTCCTCACCGTGCAGAAAGGCTTCATTTTCATGCCGGAAATGGATATGCCGCAAATCACCGTGAACCTGACGATGCCGGAAGGCTCCGAGCTTGCGGAAACGAAGGCGGCGGCGGATGAAACGGTTGCGATGATCTCCGGGATCGAAGGGGTGGAGACCGTGGGAGCAATGCTTTCCTCCGGCGGCCTGATGAACACTGCAACACAGCAGGATGCAGTGACGATTTACGTTACGGTGCGGGAGGACGGCCCCCTTACAGGCAACGAGGTTGCGGCCGCCATCAATGAAAAGGCAAAGGGCCTCCCATACGAAGTTGCGGCAGAGGGCTCCGCTTCCATGATGAACGCGATGTCCGCCCTAAGCGGATCCGGTGTGACCATCCATGTGTATGGCAATGAGCTTGAGGCGCTGCAGGAGGGGGCAAACGCCATTGCACAGCGCCTTGCTGCGGTGGAGGGGACCACGGAAGTCGCAAACGGCATTGAAGATCCCTCGCCCGTCATTAAATTCACGGTGGATAAGAACGCGGCGATGGAAAAGGGGCTGACCACCGCGCAGATCTATATGGAGATTGCCGAAGCGCTTAAAACTGAGGTAAGCTCGACTGAGGTTACGGTGGACGATTATACATACGAAATTGCTGTAACGACGGACGGGGCAGAAGCGCTTACGCCGGAGTATATTAAAAGCCATACCTTTACCGTTTCCGGGAAGGATGGCGAGGAGGAGACCGTCGCTCTGGCTGAGCTTTGCACCATCACCGAGAGCGAAACGCTCAGCGCCATTTCACGCGTTAATCAGCGCCGCTATCTGACCGTGAGCGCCGGGATTGCGTCCGGACACAACGTGACGCTTGTGACTGCGGCTGCGGAAAAGGCGCTTGCGGGCCTCGCGCTGCCAAACGGTGTGACATATGAATTTGAAGGTGAAAACGAGATGATTATGGATTCGCTCGGCGACCTTGCGCTCATGCTCCTGCTCGGTGTGCTGCTTGTATATTTCATTATGGTAGCGCAGTTCCAATCCCTGAAATCGCCGTTCATCGTGATGTTTACCATCCCGCTTGCGTTTACGGGCGGCCTCATTGCGCTGCTGCTGTGCAATGAAACCATCAGCATCATTGCCATGATCGGCTTCGTGATGCTCGTGGGCGTGATCGTGAACAATGGCATCGTGCTTGTGGATTACATCAATCAGCTTCGCCTGGCCGGGATGGAGCGCGTGGAGGCGATTGTGGAGGCAGGCGTTACGCGCATGCGGCCAATTCTTATGACATCCATTACCACAATCCTTGGCCTCATTGTAATGGCGCTCGGCGTCGGTACGGGCACGGAGATGATGCAGCCCATTGCCGTGGTATGCATCGGTGGCCTTGTGTACGCAACGGCGCTCACGCTTTTTGTGGTTCCCATCATTTACGACATGATGAACAAAAAGGAATTGCGCAAGGTTTCGGAAGAAGAGCTTGTGGAGATCGAAGAATAAATCGAACCGGAAACGAATGCGGGCGGCCTTTGGCCGCCCGTTGTTAAAACCCTGCCGGAGAGGCGGTTCACGGTTCGTACTTGAGCAGTTCCACGCCCGCCATCTCAAAGATTTTGAGCGCAAATTCATCCGGATAGCCTTCGCCGTAAACCACGCGGGCAATGCCGGAGTTGACGATCATCTTCGCGCAGATCACGCAGGGCTGATGCGTGCAGTACAGCGTTGCCCCTTCAATGGAGCTGCCAAGTTTGGCAGCCTGAATAATTGCATTCTGCTCCGCATGGATCGCGTAACAAAGCTCATGCTGCGTGCCGGAAGGGATATTGAGCTTGCGCCGGAGGCATTCACCGCGCTCCACGCAGCTCATCACGCCTGCGGGCGCGCCGTTATACCCGGTTGTGATGATCCGCTTGTTGCGAACGATCACGGCCCCGATTTGGCGGTTTGCCTGGAAGCAGCTTGACCAGCTCCCAACCATTTTTGCCATGTCCATAAAACGCTTATCCCACTTCGTCCATTCGCCCATGACGCCATCCTCCGCGTTTGATGATTTTGCATAAAGTATAGCACGCCGCGCCATGCTAACACAACACAAAGGCATAGCGGGAGAACTGCGGGAAGGGGGGAATTTTGAAAAATGCGGAGCAATTGTGAAAACATGCCGTTGGCGCTTGAAATTCCCACGCACATGCAGTATCATACTATTCGTGCTTAGCACTCAAAGAAAGAGAGTGCTAACAAGATTCGCAAACAATACATTCAGATATTCTTAAGGAGGTTGTAAGTATTATGACACTCAAACCCTTACTCGATCGCGTGGTCATCAAGAGCGTGGCGGCTGAGGAAACCACCAAGAGCGGCATCATCCTTACCGGCAGTGCCAAAGAAAAGCCCCAGATGAGCGAAGTCATCGCCGTGGGCCCCGGCGGCATGGTGGATGGCAAGGAAGTTACCATGTATGTTAAGCCCGGTGACAAGGTAATCTATTCCAAGTATGCGGGCACGGAAGTGAAGCTGGACGGCGAAGAATACACCATCGTCCGCCAAAGCGACATCCTCGCAGTTGTAGAATAAACAGCACATCATAAAAACAGGAGGAATTCATCATGGCAAAACAGTTGAAATATGGCGAAGAAGCCCGCCGCGCCCTTGAGACCGGCATGAACGCACTGGCGGATACCGTCAAGATCACCCTGGGGCCCAAAGGCCGCAACGTAGTGCTCGACAAGAAATATGGCGCGCCCCTCATCACGAACGACGGTGTGACCATTGCGAAGGAAATCGAACTGGAAGATCCGTTTGAAAACATGGGCGCGCAGCTTGTTAAGGAAGTTGCTACCAAGACCAACGATGTTGCGGGCGATGGCACCACCACCGCTACCCTGCTTGCGCAGGCGATCATCCATGAGGGCATGAAAAACGTCGCAGCCGGCGCAAACCCGATGGGCATCAAGCGCGGCATCGAGGCGGCTGTCGCAGAAGCGGTTGCAGGCCTCAAGGAAATTTCCAAGCCCGTTGAGAACAAGCAGGCGATTGCACAGGTCGCTTCCATTTCTGCCGGCGATGAGAACATCGGCTCGCTCATCAGTGATGCGATGGAGAAGGTCGGCAACGACGGCGTTATCACGGTTGAGGAATCCAAGACCATGAAGACCGAGCTCAACATCGTGGAAGGCATGCAGTTTGACCGCGGCTATGCATCCGCTTACATGGTCACCGACACCGACAAGATGGAGGCTGTGCTGGATAATCCGTACATCCTCATCACGGAAAAGAAGATCAGCAACATTCAGGAAATCCTCCCCGTCCTTGAGGCTGTTGTGCAGCAGGGCAGGAAGCTTCTCATCATTGCAGAGGATGTGGAAGGCGAAGCGCTTGCAACCCTTGTGGTGAACAAACTGCGCGGCACGTTTACCTGCGTTGCCGTTAAGGCTCCTGGCTTTGGCGACAGGCGTAAGGCCATGCTGCAGGATATCGCAATCCTCACCGGCGCACAGGTCATCTCTGAGGAGCTTGGCCTTGAGTTGAAGGACACCACCGTAGCGCAGCTGGGCACCGCGCGTCAGGTAAAGGTCGACAAGGAAAACACCACCATCGTGGAAGGCGCAGGCGATCCTTCCGAGATCAAAGCCCGCATCAGCTCCATCCGCGCGCAGATCGAGGAAACTACTTCGGACTACGATAAGGAGAAGCTGCAGGAGCGTTTGGCGAAGCTCGCAGGCGGCGTAGCCGTGATCGCGGTCGGCGCTGCAACGGAAGTTGAGATGAAGGAAGCCAAGCTGCGCATTGAGGACGCGCTGAACGCGACCCGTGCGGCCGTGGAAGAGGGCATCGTGCCTGGCGGCGGCGTTGCGCTGATCAACGTCATCGACCGTGTAAAGACGCTTGCCGCCACGAAGGAAGGCGATGAGAAGACCGGCGTCAACATCATCGTCCGTGCGTTGGAGGAGCCCGTCCGTCAGATCGCTGCAAACGCGGGCCTTGAAGGTTCCGTCATCGTGGAGAACATCAAGAAGTCCGGCAAAGCCGGCTACGGCTACGATGCAAAGGTGGACGAATACGGCATGATGGCCGATAAGGGCATCATCGACCCGACGAAGGTCACCCGCAGCGCGCTGCAGAATGCAGCTTCCATCGCGGCGATGGTTCTCACCACCGAAAGCCTCGTCTGCGACATCCCTGCTCCCGAGCCGGCAGCTCCCGCAGGTGGCATGGGTGGCGCCCCGGGTATGTATTAATTCCCCCAATATGGAAAACGCATAATCGAAAATGCTCGCAGGCTTTTGCCCGCGGGCATTTTTTCATCAATTTTTCAGGTGCGGGCTAATATTGCACAAAAAAACCTGTCTTTATAAGGGAAAGGCCTTTTGAACGAACGCGGAAGGGGGGAGACTATGCAGGATTCTGAGATCATTGCGCTTTATTGGCAGCGGGACGAGGCAGCCATCGCCGAAACAAGCCGGAAATACGGCGCATATTGCTTCCGCATTGCCGCGAATATTCTGACGGCAAAGGAAGATGCCGAAGAATGTGTGAACGATGCATACCACCGGGCTTGGAATGCGATCCCGCCGGAGCAGCCCGAGCATCTTGGCGCGTGGCTCGGGCGGGTTGTGCGCAACGTGGCACTTGGCCGTTGGCAGCATGCGCATGCCCGGAAGCGCAACAGGGGCATGACTACGCTTTTAAGCGAGCTTGAGGAGTGCATCCCTTCTCCGCAGAACGTTGAAACGGCGCTGGACGAACAGGAATTGGGCGAACGTATCAGCATATGGCTGCGCTCCCTGCCGCAGGAGGACCGCATCCTGTTCGTGCGCCGCTACTGGTATGGTGTGCCGCTCAATGCGCTTGCAAAGGAGCAGCACAGCCCGGCGGCACGGTTGGCGCAGCGAATGTACCGGCTGCGCGGAGCGCTTAAGGCTGAACTCGAAAGGGAGGGGATCGTTTTATGAAGAAGGAACAGAAGGCGGAAACGCTGTTTCGCGGCATAACCAACATCAGTGATGCGGCCATCAATGAGGCCGCTTCGGATGCTTTGCCGGCAAAGCGGGCGCCATGGGTGAAATGGGGGGCTGTGGCAGCCTGCGCCTGCCTGCTTGCAACGGGCGCATTTATGCTTGCCCGGCGCGGCGGCACGGATTCCCACGCGGTGCTCCAATGGTCGGCAGGCTTCCGGCCGGAGCAGTATTTCCAATACAATTACGGTGGAATGGAACAGGGTGGTTCTTCTTCAATCGACTCTTCCGCAATTCCTTATGCGCAGACGCGCAGCTTTTCTGACGCACGGGTACAGCTTGAGGCGGAAGGCGTGATTCCCCGGATGGAAAATCACCCGCTTCTGTATTGCGGCGCACATTATAATGCGGATGGCAGCTTTTATAGCATCGAGTTTGTTTGGAGCCGCCGGGGAACGATGGATGATTACAGCGATCTGAAGGTTACAGCAGGATATCAGGAGGTGCCCGCGCTTGAAGACTATATTTATGTGGAGACCGACGGGGAAGGTAATATCTTGGAACCGGCTGTGACCGTCACAGAGCGTGACGGAGTGCAGATTGTGGCAGAGGGCAGGGAAAACCGAAACAAGTCGCTTACATTTGAGACGGACAGCGGCTGGTATCGAATCGAAGGTTCCTTCAACGACGGCTATGCCGCTGTGGCAGAGCTGCTCGACTGGGTTTGGGAACACCCCATTGATTTTGCGCGCTTCCCCATTGAAGCGGGTGATGCTTATGACTATGTCCCGCTTGCGGACTGCCCGGATGCGTTTTCGGAATACCTGCCGGACTTTGCTGCCTTTGGGTTCACGGAGCTGGAAACGCATGTTACGCTCAAAAACGGTGCGCCCGTTGCATTGGAAGGACACTATACAACCGAAAGCGGAGAGGAAGGCGCCGAACGGATGCACTGGTGCATCACTGCGGAGCCGGATTACTATGACCTTGAGCGCGCTATCGGCACACTCGAAGCGTTGACGGAAGCGCAGGTTTACGATGCCCTCGCGGAGGGGAGCAGCATTGCGTTTTTGCAAGGAGGGTGCTGCGTCATCGTATTCCCACAGGAAGCGGCAGAGGCATGGGCGTTGATCGCATCTCTGCAAAATTAGAAAGAGCCCGCAGAACAAAGCAAGAACTGCCCGGACATATGCCCGGGCAGCTCTTTTGCGGCTTGAAACAGGGGCGCGGAGGGAGACCAGGGGCTATTCTCCAAAAAGCTCGTAAACCGTTGCGCCAAGTGACTTGGCCAGAAACAGCAATTCAAAATCTGCCACGATGCGGTCCCCCGTTTCTATGCGGCTGATGGCTTTTTGGCTCAGGTTCAGCCCTTCAAGCTGCAGCCTTGCGGCAAGTTGTTCCTGCGACAATCCCGCCCGTTCGCGCGCAGCGCATACCTGCATGCCTGCGATGTTGCATCTGCTGTTGTATTTGTATAGCTTCAACTGCGTCCCCTCTCCCAACGCTTGAAAAAACATTGCGCAAGCGCGCAGAATTACCATATATTGACAGTAACATTTTTATTCCATACGATTTATGCCAAACATGACTAATGACGAGAAGCAAATAAAATCAGGCGCAGGCAAACCGGCAACAGTGCAATAAAGCTTTATGCTTCCTTAACGGCGCGCAAGCCGAGATAAACAAAATCTTAACACCGTTTCCTGTATAATGGAATTATAAAGGCAGTATTATTGTGGGCATCTTCTGAATGAAGTATAATATCCGTATGACTACGATGCGCAAGGAAATGAACAGGAAACTGCAAAAAATCCGTTCGGACGCACCGCATGGCAGGGAGCCGTTGCCGGAGGCCGAGGATGACAGGCTTTGGAGAAAGTGCAAGCTGGAATGGCGGCCATTGCTCAAAAGCTTCGCCGTGCTTATGCTTGCCACCGGGGCTGCTGCGCTGTTGGACAGCTATTTTGTTGAGAACAACAATGTTTCGATCATTTATACGCTGGCAATTGTAGTCGTTGCCAGCATAACACCGGGCTATATCTATGGAATCATTGCATCAATCATCAGTGTGATTGGCGTGAACTATTTTTTCGCAGAACCCAAATTCGGATTTAATTTTACGCAAACCGGTTACCCGATTACCTTCGCATCCCTGCTTGTGGTGTCCATCATCATGAGCACGCTTATGACGCGTTACCGCGAGGCGGCGCATGTTGCACGCCTGCGTGAAATGCGCACCAAAGCGTTGCACGCTTTAACAAATGAGTTCCTTGCGGCGGATGATGCCGATAGCTATGCGCGCATTGCCTGCGAGCATCTTTCAAGGGTATGCGAAGCACAGGCCTGCTATGCGCCGGTGGGGGAAGCGCTTCCCGCGAACGTGCCGATTTGCATTACGCTGCCGGTTGAGATACGGGAGCATAAATTCGGAACAATTTATGTGCCGGAGCAGACATGTGCTGCTGCAACCAGCGAAAACCTGTTTGTTCTGATGAAAATGATTGTGTCCCAGCTTGCGCTCGCATTGGAACGCAACCGGTTGATTCAGGAACACCGGCGCGTTCAGCTTCAGGCAGAGGCGGAGAAGATGCGCGGAAACCTGCTGCGTGCCGTATCGCACGACCTGCGCACGCCGCTTACGAGCATTCAGGGCGCAAGCGCAACCATCCTCGAAAGCGGCGAGCAGTTAGGAGCAGAGGTAAGCCTGCAACTTGTGGAGGACATTCATGAAAACTCGCAGTGGCTCATCCGTATGGTAGAGAATCTGCTTTCCGTCACGAAGATCAGCGATGGCCCGGCTGCAGTAAAAAAAGAGCCGGAGGTCGTGGAAGAAGTCGTGGCACAGGCGGTTGGGCAATTGCGCAAGCGCTTCCCGGAAAAAGGAATTCAGGTGCGTGTGCCGGATGATATTCTTCTGATCCCAATGGATGCTACACTGATTGAGCAGGTGCTGATCAACTTAGTGGAAAATGCGTTTTTCCATGCGGACACCACGCAGCCTGTTGAGATTACAGTACGCGACATGGGCGGAGATGTTGCCTTTGAAGTGCGCGACCACGGCGCCGGCCTTGATCCCCTGCGCCTTGACACACTTTTTGAAGGCACGGGAACAAACCCGCAGGAGGCAAGCGGCGACGCGCATCGCGGCATGGGAATTGGCCTTTCGATTTGCCGGGCCATTGTGCACGCGCATAAGGGAACGATCCGCGCATGGAATGCTGCTGAAGGGGGCGGCGCGATATTCGAGTTTACATTGCCGAAGGAGGAAGCCGGGCATGAACAATAAAACAACGCTGCTGATCGTGGAGGATGATAAAGCGATCGTTCATTTTATTTCATCAATCCTTAGCGTGAATGAATACAGGACTCTGTATGCGGGAACGGGGCGCGAGGCGATTGCCCTGATTGCGTCATACCGGCCGGATGTGGTTCTGCTCGACCTCGGCCTGCCGGACATTGACGGGCTGGATGTGCTCAAAACCGTGCGGCAGTGGTCGGAAGTGCCGATTATCGTTGTGTCCGCGCGCGGGCGGGAACAGGAAAAGGTGCAGGCGCTGGATCTTGGGGCGGATGATTACATCACCAAGCCTTTTGGCACTGCGGAGCTTCTGGCCCGCATCCGCACGGCGCTGCGCCACAGCATGCGTCCGGAGGTTACCAACATGCCCACGGGCCGGTTTAAGACGGGGGAGCTTGAGATTGACTTCGACCGCCGCCTTGTGATGGTGGAAGGGCGGGATGTACACCTGACGCAGATTGAATACAAAATCGTGACGCTGATTGCGCAGCACATCGGCAGAGTGCTGACGTATGATTATATCATCCAGCAGATCTGGGGAATACATCACACAAAAGATAACCAGATCCTGCGGGTAAACATGGCGAACATCCGCCGCAAGCTGGAGAAAAATCCTGCGGAGCCTCGTTATATCCTTACGGAAGTTGGCGTCGGATACCGCATGGTGGACGACACGAACTAAGTTGCTTCAGAAGCATAAACGCAGACACAGCAACGGCTGCGCCTGCGTTTTTTTCGGATTGCAAGCCGGTTCTGCAAAATTTCTTAGAAAGGTGTCCTGGGAAATTCTGCACACCGTTTGACAAAATTTGAACATTTCTGGCAAAGCTTGCGTTCTCTTGCCATTTCGTAGTAAAATAAATTGAAATATTGTGCAAAAGGCCCTTTTCCACAGGGGCTTTGCTGTAATGTTGCAATAAATCGTGCTCTACAGGAGGGCGACAGGGAAAAATGGCAAATTATACGTATGATCCGGGACCACAACTCCCGAACTATATGAAAAAACGTGCGGAGGCAGGCGCTCCTTCAGGCACAGCGCGTGCAGCCAAGGAGACTGCGCCGCGCAAAAAGACTTCAAGTTCCACGGCGCGCAGCGGCGGGGGTACGGCCCGGAAGGTGAGCAGCGGTGTGCAGGCAGGCCGCACAGCGAAACCACAGACTCAAAAACGGGGCACGAACAGCTCAAAAACCACCCACAGCGCTGCCAAAACAACAAACGGTGTGGTTTCTGCAAAAAAACGCGGCGGCACAACCGGCGAAAACAAGCGGAAGAAAGCACAGCAGCGCAAGCGTATGCTGCATGTGCTTCTCGTGGCAGCGGTGGGCCTTGCGGGCATCATCTGCATCATTTGGCTGGCCAACCGGGATGACACAGGCAATATCCCGACGGATATTGAAGCCATCATGAGCACGAAAAAAACGTTTCGGGACGGCGTAAAGCTAATTGGCGTGGATGTAAGCGGCATGACGCCGGAGGAAGCAACCGGCCTTGTGAAATATGCGGCGGAAAAGAGGCTGGAAAAAGTTGCGGTTACCGTTGCGTTGGAGGATGCAGGCTGGACGTTCAGCGCAAGCGATCTCGGCATGAGCTATGACCTCACCGAGATGTTTGTGGATGGCCTTGCTTACGGCCGGAGCGATGATTCCGAGGTTCAGGATGTGTTGGCCGCGGGTGCAGGCGAATTCGATGCTGAATACACATGGAGCAGGGAAACGATCCTTCTCGCGCTTGCGCAGCTGGAGCCTTCCATCAACACGGAAGCGACGCAGCCTTATGCGGAGCCGATCACCGATTGGGAGAGCGAAGAACGCTTCAACTACATCGCAGGCGCGGAAGGCCGTGCGCTCAACGCCGAGGCCACTGCGGATAAAATCGAATACGCACTGCGAACCGGAGAATTTGTAACAACAGTGGAGCCGGTCGTCAATGCTGTGCTGCCCACAAACACCATTGATGAAGTTAAGGCGCACACGCAGTACATTTCGGAATATACGACCACCTTCTCCGCTGCGCGTGACGATGAAACCAAGCAGAACCGCCTGTTCAACATCCGCAAGGCGGCGGATATCATCAATGGAAATACGATCCGGCCGGGCGAACAATGGAGTTTTAACACGGTTGTGGGACCCCGCACCTTTGAACTTGGCTGGAAGGCTGCAAACGGCATTAGCGGCGGCAAAGAATATACCCTGCAGGCAGGCGGCGGCATCTGCCAGCCGAGCACGACGCTTTACAACGCACTGCTTTGTGCGGGCGCAAATATGGACGAGGGTGCGGATATTGCGATTGTGGACCGGCGTGCGCACACCATCCCGTCCGACTATGTGGATGTTGGGCTGGATGCAACGGTGGATACGCGCGGCATTGACTTTGTGTTCCAGAACAATACCGAATACCCGTTGTTCATTTTTGCGGAGGTTAAGAATGTGGAGGGGCGCAGCAGCCGATACCAGATCACAGTTTATGTGTATGGCGAACCGCTGCCGGAAGGCGTCACCTATAAATCCCGTAGTGAGATCACCGAGGTAATCTCGCGCGAGGCGGAAACGGTTTATACCAACGTCACCTCGATCCCGACGGGCTACCAGAAGGAGCGGATTGAACAACGCGCGGGCTATATTGCGGAGGCGTACCTGGATAAATACGTAAACGGTGAGCGCGTGGAGGAGGAAAGCAAGCTGCTGTATACAGATCGCTACAAAGGAAATCCGGCAGAGATTGACATCGGTACGGGCCCTGCCCTGCAGGCGGGTGAAGCTGTGCCGGAAGGGCTTGTGCCCGTCGGCACGCCGCCCACCCCGGCAGATATCAGGGGATAAGGGAACGGAAAAGAAACTGCATGTGCATAAAAACGGGAGCCATCGTTTGCGGATGGCTCCCGCTTTGCGTTTCTCTTTATTTGCAGGCGTTCTGAATGGCCTCTACCATGTCCAGCTGCTCCCATGGCATGGAAGGGTCGCCGAAGTGCCCAAAGGTAGCAGTGCGGCGGTAAATGGGGCGCCTGAGATCAAGACGGCTGATGATCGCTTCCGGTCTGAGGTCGAACGTTGCCTTTACGGCTTCGGTGAGCTTCCCGTCGGAAACCTTTCCTGTACCGAACGTGTCCACCATCACGGATACGGGCTGCGCTACGCCGATCGCATAGGCAAGCTGGATTTCACAGCGTTCGGCAAGCCCGGCTGCCACGATGTTCTTTGCGATATGCCGCGCCGCATAGGCCGCGCTGCGGTCCACCTTGGTGGGATCTTTGCCGGAGAACGCGCCGCCGCCGTGCCGCGCATAGCCGCCATATGTGTCCACAATAATCTTGCGGCCCGTGAGGCCGGAATCGCCGTGCGGCCCGCCGATGACGAAGCGGCCCGTTGGGTTGACGAGGATGCGCGTGTTTGCATCCATCAGAGTTTCCGGGATAACGGGGCGGATTACTTCAGCAATCACGGCATCGCGGATGGCTTCCTGCGTCACATCCGGATCGTGCTGCGTGCTGACAACGACCGTATCCACACGCACGGGGGTATTCCCTTCATATTCCACGCTCACCTGCGCCTTGCCATCCGGGCGGAGGAAGGGAAGCGCGCCGCTCTTGCGCACAGAGCTGAGCTTGCGCGTAAGCGCATGGGCGAGGTAGATCGGAAGCGGCATGTATTCCGGGGTTTCATTGCAGGCATAGCCAAACATCATGCCCTGATCGCCCGCGCCGGTCGCAAAATCCGTCGTTTCGCCGGCCTTGGCTTCAAGGGAACGGTCCACGCCCATGGCGATGTCCGAGGATTGCTTGCCGAGCGCCACGAGCACGGAACAGGTTTTGCCGTCAAAGCCGTAAGCGGCGTCATCGTAGCCGATGTCACAGATGACGCTGCGCACAAGTGCGGGAATATCCAGCACAGCGTTCGTGGTGACTTCACCCATCACAAGCGCAAGGCCGGTCGTTACGCAGCATTCGCAGGCAACGCGGGATTGTGGGTCTTCCGCGAGGCAGGCATCCAGCACCGCATCGGAAAGCTGGTCACAAATTTTGTCAGGATGTCCGTCCGTCACGGATTCAGAGGTAAATAAGCGTTTTTCCATAGTTTCTCCTTTTTTGTGCCTTTGCGGGAGTGAGGTTTCTCATTCTTTGGGGCAAACAAAAACGCCCCGCGAAAAACGAGACGATTATATTGCTTCGCTCATCTTTCGGCTATTGCCGCGGGAATTGGCACCTTGCGCACGCGCAGGTTGCCGGGTTTCACAGGGCCCGTCCCTCAACCACTCTTGATAAGGCATATTCAATTCTTTGCTAAGCATAGCACAAGTATGAAAAACTGTCAATACATTGGCCGATTTTCGGTGTTTTTGGGGGATGGAAGCAATCATAAAGCGCGCCTCTTTGGGAAACGATAAGCTGTAAGATGCAGTTCGGGAGGGAAACACATGGCTTCAATTTGGCGGGAAAAGAACGGGGAGGAAACGCGCCGCCCGCAGCTTACGGGCGACATGGAAACGGAGACAGCCATCATCGGCGGCGGGTTGACCGGCGTGCTTTTGGCATACCGCCTGCGCGAGCGCGGGATTGCGTGCTGTGTTCTGGAGGCGGACGCGGTCGGCAGCGGAACGACGGGCGGCTCCACGGGGAAGGTGACGGCACAGCATGGGCTGATCTATGCAAAGCTCCTCAGCGAGTTCGGCCGCACAAAGGCCAAGGAATATGCCCAAAGCAACGCAGCGGCAGTGGAGGAGTATGCCTATCTTGTTGAAAAGGAAGGGATTGCATGCGATTTTACGCGGTGTTCGGCATATGTGTATTCGCGGGACGGTATGGCTGCTTTGCGGGATGAAGCGGAGGCCGCGCGGCGCCTTGGGCTGAATGCGGTGCTTTCCGAGGTCACAAAGCTCCCCTTCCCTGTGGACGGAGCGCTTTGCTTTCCGGATCAGGCCCGGTTTGACCCGTTGGCGTTTGCACGCGGGCTTGCAAAACGCGCGGAGGAAATGGGCGCAACGATTTTTGAACAAACGCGGGTTACGGGCGTGGAAGACATGCGCGTCCTGACCGCGGAAGGAACGATGCAGGCGAAACACGTTGTGTTTGCGTGCCATTATCCCATCATCAACATTCCCGGATATTATTTCCTGCGCATGAGCCAACAGCGTTCCTTTGCCATTGCGCTGCGCGGCGCACCGCCGCTTTCAGGCGCGTATATCGATGCGCAGCAGGGGGCGCTTTCTTTTCGCGGCGCACGCTTTCAGGATGCGGATGCGCTCATCCTTGCAGCCTATGATGTGCGCAGCGGAAAAAATACCGCCGGTGGAAAGTACCGGGAGCTGCTTTGTGTTGCGCGCAAATTCTATCCGGAGTGCGAGCTCATTGCCCAATGGTCTGCACAGGATTGCCGCACGGCGGACGAAGTGCCTTATATCGGCCAGTATAGTGCGGAAACCCCAAACTGGTATGTTGCAACAGGGTTCAATAAATGGGGCATTACAAATGCAATGGTTGCAGCGGCGCGCATTGCGGCAATGATCGCCGGGGAAGCGGTGGAGGAGGATAGCATTTACGACCCACAGCGTTTTAAACTGCTGCCGAGCATGAAAAACCTTGCGGGCGATGCGGGGAACACCATCGCAGGGCTTGCAAAAGAGGCGTTTTCCCTGCCGGAGGAGACGCTCTCCGCCCTCCCGCGCGGCGAAGGATCCATCGTGGAGCATGAGGGGGAAAAGTACGCTGTTTACCGGGATGAATCAGGAGAGGCGCACATCCTGTCGTCGCGCTGCCCACACCTCGGTTGCCGCTTGGAATGGAATCCGGATGACCGCACTTGGGAATGTCCATGCCATGGCTCGCGCTTCAGCATAAACGGGGAGATTTTAAGCGAGCCTACCGTGCGGGAACTGGAACGGAAAGCGTGAAGACCGCGCTAAAACGGCAATCCTTACAAGCGGCTCTTCTGCCATCTCCTCCTTCTTTTGAAAGGAGCTGCCGCGGTGAAGCCGGATGGGGATTCCCGCTAGTTTGAAACGTTTCTGCGCGCTATGCTGCGGAGAAACCCCGAACTGCTGATGACTCATAAACAAACTGCGGGCGGCTCAACCGAGCCGCCCGCGTGTGTTTTTTGTTTTTACGCATCAAACCCCATGGCGTGATACGCTTTTGCAAGCGTTGCTGCTGCGGCGATGCGCGCCTGCTCCGCGCCATCCTCCATGATCCTGCGGATGTAGGCTTCGTCCGAAACAAGGCGCTTGAATTCGTTTTGTATGGGCGTGAGCTCCTCAATCACGGCATCCGCCACAGCGGTTTTGAGGTGGCCATATCCCTTGCCTTCAAATTCCGCTTCGGCTTCCGGCAGCGTTTTGCCGGTGAAGGTCGTGTAAATCGCCAGCAGGTTGGATACGCCGGGCTTGTTCACAGGATCAAATTGAATGAGGCCGTCGCTGTCCGTCACGGCGCGCTTGAATTTTTTCAGGATCACAGAAGGATCGTCCATGATGGCAACGTAGCCGTTCGGGTTTGGATCCGACTTGCTCATCTTCTGCGTAGGATCCTGAAGGCTCATCAACCGCGCGCCCACCTTGGGGATATAACCCTCCGGAATGCGGAAGGTTTCGCCGTGCACCTTGTTGAACCGGATGGCGATGTCCCGTGTGATCTCGATGTGCTGTTTCTGATCATCGCCCACGGGCACAAGGTCGCTCTGATAAAGCAGAATATCCGCCGCCATCAGCACTGGGTACGTATAAAGGCCCGCGTTGATGTTGTCCGCATGTTTCTGCGATTTGTCCTTGAATTGCGTCATGCGGTTGAGCTCGCCCATATAAGTGCTGCACGCGAGCACCCAGTTGAGCTCGGCATGCTCCTTTACGTGGGATTGAACGAATACCACGGATTTTTTGGGGTCGACGCCGCAGGCCAGCAGCAGCGCGACCGTATCAAACGCGCGCTTCCTGAGCTCATCCGGATCCTGCCGGACGGTGGCGGCATGCAGGTTGGCCACGCAATAATAGCAGAAACGGTCATCCGTCTGCAAAAGCGCCCAGTTGCGCAGCGCGCCCACATAGTTGCCGAGCGTCGGCGAGCCGGAGGGCTGGATGCCGCTTAACACGATCTTTTTGCGTTGCTGTTCCATGGAAAAGTCTCCTTAAAGCGTTCAAAATTCATTCCAAATATTATACTGCATTTTTAAAACTATGGCAATGCAATGCGCGAAATGATAGAATTGTACTAAGAACGGAGGGAACCTATGGCATACCAGGCGTTATACCGAAAATACCGCCCGAAGCGCTTTCAGGACGTGATCGGACAGGAGCACATTACCACCATCCTGAAGAACCAGATTCTGGAAGGGCACGTGGCGCATGCGTATCTCTTTACGGGCACGCGCGGAACGGGCAAGACCAGCACGGCGAAGATCTTTGCGAAGGCGCTCAACTGTGATGCTCCCATAGCCGGCGAGCCTTGCGGAGAATGCCCGAGCTGCCGGATTGCGGAAACCGGCGGCGTGGACATCATTGAACTGGACGCAGCTTCCAACACCGGCGTGGAAGATATGCGTGCGCTGATTGATAAGGCGCGTTTCGCGCCGCTTGACCTTCGCGTGAAGGTGTATATCATCGACGAGGCGCATATGCTTTCCAAGAGCGCTTTCAACGCGCTTTTAAAAACGCTGGAGGAGCCGCCCGCGCATGTCGTGTTCATTTTGGCCACAACAGAGCCGCAGAGCATCCCGGCAACGATCGTTTCCCGGTGCCAGCGGTTTGACTTCCACCGCCTTCGCGTGGAGGACATCGTCTCCTGCATGGAAAGCGTGCTGAAAAGTGCGGGTGCGTCCATTGCGCCAGAGGGCATGGTTGCCATTGCCCGCGCGGCGGAGGGCGGTATGCGTGATGCGCTTTCGCTTGCGGATCAGTGCATTTCCTTCTGCGGCGGCAACGTTGCGGCGGAGGACGTTTACGGCGTGCTCGGCAGCATGGAAAGCGATTTCCTGTTCGATGTCGCTTCGGCGCTCATCGCGGGCGACCGGGACGGCGCGCTGCGCCTGCTCGAGCGCGTGGTGAATGAGGGGCGTGATCTTTCGGTGTTCACGCAGGATCTTGCGCGGCATTTCCGCGCGCTGCTGCTCGCAAAGCTCTGCGGCCATTGCAGCGATATCCTGGATTGTACGGAGGACGCAATGCGCCGCTATGAGGAACAGGCCGCACACTGTGGCGAAAAGCGCCTTTCCCGGGCAATTGACGTGCTGCTCGGCGCACTTTCCAATCTGCGCTATCTGGCGCTGCCGCGCGTGCAGCTTGAATGTGCATTTGTGCGCATTACCACGCCGGAGGAGGAACCGCAAAGCCTTGATATCCTGCTTGAACGGGTAGAACAGTTGGAACAGAAACTGAAAAGCGGCGTGCCCGCACAAAGCGTTCCGCCAAAGGCTACCACAACGCCCGCAAAGCGTGCGGCAGAGGATGTGCCCCCCTGGGAGGATGCGCCCGAACCCGCAGACGAGGCCGAATATATTCCCCCATCGGATGACGATGCGCCGCCCGCCCCGCCTGAGGAGGTGCCGCAAAAACGCGCAGAGAGGCCGGCCGCACCGGGGGGGAGCGCGAAAGCGCTTTGGGATGCCGCGCGCACAGCGCTGCAAAAAACAAACCCAACGCTTGCCGTGCTTGCACTCAAAGCGGCGGACTGGCAGCGCGACGGCGATACGCTCATCGTCCGCTTTGAGAAAAAACCGTTTTATGATGCGTTTGTCAAGCCGGAGAACTTTAAGCTGGCCGCGGACGCGCTTGCCGGCGCGGCAGGCGGAATGAAGCTGCGCGTGGCGATGGCAGGCGAGGATGCAGGGAACTCGCCTTCTTTGGAGGAAGCGGCCCGCAAGGCGTTCGGCGATATGCTGGAGATCGTGGAATAAACGTGCAAATTTCAGCGGCTTATGCAGGATTTTGCGCAAAATGTTGTAGAACGGACACCACATATGGTATAATACCTTGTTAGAATATACTTTGGCGTAATGGCCAGCTCGCAGGAGGTTTTTATATGGCACGAGGCGGTTTCCCCGGCATGGGCGGCAACATGCAGCAGCTGATGAAGCAGGCGCAGAAGATGCAGCAGGATGTGCAGCGCTTGCAGCAGGAGATTTCCGAACGAGAATTCACGGCCGCGGCAGGCGGCGGTGTGGTGAAAGCCACAGTGCTTGGCAGCAAAGTTGTGAAGTCGATTGAGATTGATCCTGCCTGCGTTGACCCGGACGATGTGGAGATGCTGCAAGACCTTGTGCTCGCAGCGGTCAACGAGGCGCTGCGCATGGCGGATGAAACCATGACGAGCGAGATGAACCGCGTGACCGGCGGCATGAACCTTGGCTTCTAAGCGCGCAGCAGGATGAGCATCGAAGCAATTAACGCGCTCACAATGCAGCTTGCACGCTTGCCCGGCATCGGTGCGAAAAGCGCGCAGCGCTTGGCATACCATATTTTGGATATGCCGGAAGGAAACGCGCGGGAACTTGCAGCGGCGATTACGCGCGCGCGTGACACCGTGCGCTATTGCCCGATCTGCGGGAACTATACCGATGTTGAACCATGCGCCATCTGCGCGGATGCGGCGCGCAAAAGCGATGTGCTTTGCGTGGTGCGCGATGCACGGGATGTATTTGCGATGGAGAAGCTTCGCGAGTTCCGCGGGAAATATCACGTGCTGCATGGTACCATCTCCCCCATGGATGGCATCGGGCCGGACGACATCCGCATCAAGGAACTGCTTCAGCGTGTGGAGCAGGAAGGCGTGAACGAGGTTATCCTTGCAACGAATCCGGATGTGGAGGGGGAGGCAACGGCTTCCTACATCGCGCGGCTGCTCAAACCTAAGGGCGTGCGCGTCACGCGGATTGCGCATGGCATCCCGATAGGAGGCAACTTGGAATACGTGGATGAAATGACCCTGCTCAAGGCCGTGGAAGGCAGGCGCGAGATGTAAATTCGGGCCTTGGCGCATTGTTTTTCGGAATTGAAACGGGAATTTAAGGCGAAATTAATAATATGTTTACTTTTGTGCAACCTTTTGGGGCGCAAAATCGTCTATGATAAGAGTGATGAACAAACTATGAATTCTGACGGGAAGGGGGCGCGGCATGAAATCCTTTTGGAAACCCGTTGCGATGGCTTTGGCTGTGGGCGCTTTCGCTTGCGCCTGTGCGACTCCTGTTGGAGCTCAGCTCTCCGACGAACGCGCGCTTTCCGATGTGCAGCGCATCTATAAAAACGCGGCGCTTGTGGTGATGGGCGAGTGCGTGCAATCCCACATCAACAGCGAAGGCGATACCTGCTACGACCTTTCCGTGGAAGAAGTTGTGGCGGGTTATGCGCAAGCGGGGGATATTATCCATTGCACGCAGGGTGCGATGAAGGAAGGCGAGACCTATCTTCTCTACCTTGCGGAAGGCGAAGAGATGTACCACACCGAGGATATGCGCCGCTATGAGCTTCTTTCCGATGCGCCGCTGCCTGTTTCTGAAAACGGAACAGTTGCATTTGCGGGAACGCAGCTTGCGCTTTCCGACATTAAACGCGATATCGAGCGGATGGATGCTGTGATTACTGCGCCGGCGGCCACGTATTATTACAAGGAGCTCGGCGCGCTCATCGACGCAGCAGACGAGGTTTTCATCGGCCGTGTTGCATCCATTTCCCCGGTCAAGGATATGGCGTTTCGGTCTCAGGCGGATGGCACCATCATTGAAAACACACTGCCCGCTGCCCTTGCACAGGTGGAAGCCTACGGCGTTTTGAAGGGCGCACTCAATTACGGGGATCCGGTTGACCTCGTGTATGCTCCGGCTATGAGCGCAAATCTTGTGGATGCGAGTACGCTTAAGGCACTTTCATATGGCGAGGCAAACGCCCCTGCATTGGAAGAAGGTGAGGTTTACCTGTTTTTCCTGACACAAAGCCCGGATGCAAAACAAGCCTACCGCTTTTCAGTCAACCCGATGCAGGGATACGCACGGGTAGACAAAGACGACCATGTGCATGTTTCCCATGTGAACAGCGCACTTGCAGGCTGCAAGGATCTTGGCAGCCTTGTGCGTGAAATCCGAGATATCATGGAATCCTGAACGCGCAAAACGCGGTTTACGCGGACGAATCGGTTTCGTCCGCTTTTTGTTTTTGGGGAAAAGTTGAATTTGGAAAAATATTTTCTATTTATAAATATATTGACAAACTAAAAATAAAAGCGTATAACATATGAGAATCTCATGTGGGAAGGAGAAGTGGCAGATGCAACTGCTGTATTTCATTACGAACCGGGCGGATCGGATTCCGGCGGTGCTGGCGCGGCTTTCAGAAGCGGGCGTTAACGGTGCGACGGTGGTGAACTGTGAGGGCATGGCGCATATGCTTGCAACAAGCGGGGAAGCGCCCGCATTTTTCGGCTCTTTGCGCAGCCTGTTCAACACGGAGGAAACGGGGGAAGGCAAGATGGTGCTTGCCGTAATGAAGGATGAGACGATCCTTGCGGCAAAGGAGGCAATTCAAGCCGAATGCGGCAGCTTTGACGAACCGAACACAGGCGTAATGTTCTCTGTTCCGGTTATGCATTTTGAAGGAGTAATCAAAAACAGGCCATGAATACGTTGCTTTGTTTGGCCGCTGCAATGGCTTTGGGGCTATTGCTGACGCGCCTTGCGAAAAAAGTAAATCTACCAAATGTTACGGCATACCTGCTTGCGGGCCTTGCAGTGGGGCCGTATTGCCTGAACTTGTTTCATGAAGGCACGCTTGCTGGCGTTGCGCAGATCACAAGCGTTGCGCTTGGGTTCATCGCCTTTTCCATTGGCGGCGAGTTCAAGCGCGAAAGCCTGAAGCGCGTGGGCGCGAAGGCTTTGATCATCACGGTGTTTCAGGCGCTTTCTGCGCTTGCGCTTGTGGATGTGGTGCTGATCGTCTGTGGATTTGATCTGCCGCTTTCGCTTACGCTCGGCGCAATTGCTACTGCAACTGCACCGGCAGCCACGTTGATGGTCGTGCGGCAATACCGCGCGCAGGGCACGATGACGAACACGCTGCTTTCCGTCGTTGCAATGGATGATGCAATCGGCCTGGCGGCATTTGCCATATCGCTTGCCATGGCGCAATCCCTTACGAGCGGTGCTGTGCCCACGCTGCAAAACATGCTTGTTTCGCCTTTACTGGAGATTGTGCTTTCCCTCATTGCAGGCGCGGTGCTCGGCACGGTGCTTTCGTTCCTGCTGCGCTTCTTCCGCTCGCGTGCAAACCGCCTTTCGCTGATGATTGCGGCAGTGTTTGCTGGGGTGGCAATTGCGGACAGGTATGGGCTAAGCTCGCTTTTGACCTGCATGGCCATTGGCGCTGCGATGGTGAATCTGAGAGAGGATTCTGAAGCGCTGATTGAAGGGGTGGACCGTTGGACGCCTCCGCTGTTCATGCTGTTTTTCATTATTTCCGGTGCAGAACTGGATTTGCAGGTGCTTACCACGGTTGGCCTGCTCGGCCTGCTTTACATCCTTGCCCGTTCTGTGGGGAAGTACTTTGGGGCGTGGATGGGTGCATGCGTTGTGAAAAGCGAGCCGAAAATCCGAAATTACCTTGGCCTGACGCTGCTGCCGCAAGCGGGCGTAGCCATTGGCATGGCACAGGTGGTTATTACGAAACTGCCGGAATACGGTGAGGAGATTCGCGCCGTTGTGCTTTGCGCAACGTTGGTCTATGAACTGGTTGGCCCCATCATCACCCGCATCGCATTGGAGCGCTCCGGCGAAATCCCGGCTTCCGCACTTCCAAAGCGGAAAAGCAAACCTGCTGCGCATTGATGCGGCAAAAAGCAGGGGCGGATCCTTTGGATCCGCCCCTGCTTTTTGTTTTTTCTTAGGGGTATCCGAATCAGACAAGGCCCTGCGCCATCATGGCATCGGCAACCTTCTTGAAGCCTGCGATGTTTGCACCGGCAACCAGGTTGTAACCAAGGCCGCATTCTTCTGCCGCCTGCACGGAAGCAGCATAGATGTTCTTCATGATGTTGTGCAGCTGTGCATCCACCTCTTCGGCAGACCAGGAAAGACGCTCGGAGTTCTGGCTCATCTCGAGGCCGGAAACGGAAACGCCGCCCGCGTTGACAGCCTTGGAAGGCGCAACGATGAGGCCCTTCTGCATGAGATAGAACAGCGCTTCATTGGTGGTGGGCATGTTGGCAACTTCAATATAATACTTGAGGTTGTTGGCGAGCATCTGATCCGCTTCTTTCATGCCGATTTCGTTCTGGAATGCACAAGGCATGCAGATGTCGACCTTCTGTCCCCAAGGCTTCTGACCGGGGATGAACTGTACGCCGAACTTGTCAGCATAGTCCTGAACACGGTTGCGGTTGGAGGCACGCATCTCAAGCATATAGTTGAGCTTTTCAGGAGTCGTAACACCGTCCGGATCATAGATGTAACCATCCGGGCCGGAGAGCGTGACGACCTTTGCGCCGAGCTCGGCGGCCTTCGTGCAAACACCCCAAGCCACGTTGCCGAAGCCGGAAACAGCGATTGTTTTGCCTTCGATGGAATCGTTCTCATGCTTAAGCACTTCGCAGAGATAGTACACAGCGCCAAAGCCGGTTGCCTCGGGACGGATCAGAGAACCGCCGAAAGAGCGGCCCTTGCCAGTGAGAACGCCGTTCTCATAAGCGCCAACGAGACGCTTATACTGGCCGAACAGATAGCCGATTTCACGTCCGCCTACGCCAAGGTCGCCTGCGGGAACGTCCACGTCGGGGCCGATGTGGCGATAGAGCTCAGTCATGAACGCCTGGCAGAAGCGCATGATTTCCATATCGCTCTTACCGGTGGGATCGAAGTCGGAACCGCCCTTGCCGCCGCCCATGGGCAGAGAGGTAAGGCTATCTTTAAACGTCTGTTCAAAGCCGAGGAACTTCATGACGGACAGGTTCACGTTGCGGGCGAAGCGCAGACCGCCCTTGTAGGGGCCGATGGCACTGCTGAACTGTACGCGATAGCCGCGGTTCACCTGAACCTTGCCGGCATCGTCGACCCAAGTCACGCGGAACTCAATGGTGCGTTCGGGCTCAACCAACCGCTCGAGCAGGCTGGTTTTCTGATATTCCGGGTGCTGCTCGATTACGGGCTCCAGCGAGGTAAGAACCTCTTCAACGGTTTGGATAAACTCCGGCTCGTGGGAATCGCGCGCTTTTACCTTGTCGAGTACTTCCTGAATGTAAGCGTTCATGGTTTGACCTCCGTATTAATGTTTCGAGAGTTGAATGACCGTAGGCGATCAGGGGTGCCCCAGTCACCATGGATATCATAAATCCGTTGCGTTGATATGTCAATATCAATTGTATACTTTGTGCGTGGAATTTATAGTTTATTGTCGACAAAAATGCGTTATGTTAAGAAAATTAAGAAAAATACACGTTTTTCAATCAAGATGCAGCGTTCTTAAAGGAGTGTAATAATAAAAAACATGAATTAAAATACATTTATTTTGAGCGGGGAAACACAGGGAAACAGACAATAAATGCAGGAAATCCAGAAAGTAAATTCTTAAAAATTGGTAATCGAACGAAACGTGCAGGACTGAAAGGCGAAAAAAAGATTGGAAATTAAAAAAGCAGGAAGGCTGTCTGCAAGTTCAAAATAAGCTTCCTGCAAGAGGAAAATGATAAAAAACGTATCAACTATGAAAAAAGCGCATTGGAGACAGCGCCCAGCCACCCACTGGGCGCACCATAAGCGGCGCACAATGTTCGGCTCCGAATACGCTTCCAAGCTGAGCGCGGAAAGAATCCGCCTGTGCATCCGGCACAAGAGCCTGGATTGTGCCTGCAAAGCCGCCGCCATGCACACGCCATGCGCCGCCGCATGGGCCAAGGCAATTTTCCGCGAGTGCGAGCGCAAGGGATAGGCTCCGCTCTGCAACGGAGGAAACCGGATAGACATTTTGCAGCAACGCCATAGAGGATGCACCGGAAGCCAGAATGCCTTTGCGGTAAGCCTCCATGTCCCCCGTTTGCAATGCTTCCGCCATTTGCAGCACACGTTCGTTTTCCGCAAAAAAGTGCATTGCGCGCAGAAGGGCGCGGTCGGGTATGCGCCCGCGCAGCAGAGGAAGTTCTGCACGGAACGCTGCGGGGGATACCTCGCGCAATACCTTGCAGCCGAAGCATTCTGCAACGGAACACATTTCCGCAGGGATGTCGGCATATTCCTGCGTAAGTCCTGCATGGCTGCCGCCTGCGTTAACAATAAAAAGCGAAACGCCGTGGGTGTCAAAATCACAGGGAACCTTGCGGGCATCCGGGCAGTCCGGATTGGCAAAATCGATGCAGTGCGCCCCGCCGAGCGCAGAGGCAGCCTGATCCATCAGCCCACAGGGCTTTCCAAAGTAGGCATTTTCAGCGGTTTGCCCGGCTTTTGCCAATTCGATGGGGGGAATTGTGCCAGTGTTGAACAAAATGTTGTGAATTGTGCCGAGCAGGATTTCAAATGCTGCGGAGGAGGAAAGCCCGCTTCCCTGCGGTACATCAGAAAGGATGAAGGCGTCAAAGCCGCCTGCCCGGAACCCTGCACGCCGCAACGCTGCCGCAACGCCGCGGACAAGCGCTGCGGAAGTGCCGCATTCCGCAGCACAGGGGGCAAGATTTTCAAGGGAAACGGTGGCCTCACCGAAGCCCTCCGAGCAGACGCGCATGGTGCTCCCTTCATTGGGGTGCACGGCGGCAATAAGGTCAAGCGAGACTGCCGCTGCAAGCACGCGGCCATGCTGATGGTCGGTGTGATTCCCGCAAAGCTCGGTGCGGCCGGGCGCGCTGATGAGCGCTACGGGGAATTCTCCGAAACGGGCCGCAAAACCGCAAAGTACACGGCGGTAGCGTTCCACCTGCAGCGCTTCGCTATCCTTCCCATACAGAAATTGAAACGCGGAGCTGCCTTCCGGCGCAGAAAAATATGCTTCCCAACGGTGCATGCTTTGAATTGCAGGGATAGGGTTCATTGCAGTGGCTCCTTACTCCATTTTAATAAAACGAAGATAAAATCCATCCAGGGCGCCCTTCTGTTCCACGAGGCAAAGCCCTGCGGAATTGCACAGCTCAGTGAAATACGCGGCATCCTGCCGGGCGTTTTCCATCACAATTCCGTACGTAACCTCAACGGATTCGCCGTTTGTATCTATGATAAGTTTGGCCAAAAACGGTTCCGGGCTGGCGGAAACAATGTTGGCATCCCAAATATGAAATTCTCCGCCGCTTCGCAGCACGCGCGCTGCCTCGGCAACAGCCTGCGCCTGCACGGGCTTTGACATATACATCAGTGCATAAAATGCGGTGACATGGTCGAAAGAGGCATCGGGAAACGCCAAAGCGCGTGCGTCCATCAGGAGCTTCCGAAACCCGCCAGGCGCTTCGTCAAGCTCTTCCTGTCGGTTGTCAATGGCTGTGACCTGCGCCTGATAAATCCGGCCCATTATCCCCTCCCCGCCTCCGCCAATGTCGAGGATATTCCCCTGCAGGGTTTTCTTGAGCACTAGGTTCAGCATGGTTTTATACCCTCCGCAACAAGCACCGTTATCGATGAAAAGTCCCACAAACGCTCACCGGCATGGTATTGGGCGATGCGCTTGTCAAAACGCGCGTTTATCAGCGTAAACAGTTCGAGCTGTTCTGCCCGGCTCAGCGCACATGGGTTTATGTGGAGCGCTTTTCGCACAGCATCTATACTGTTTAGCCGCCGGCATTCGATTTGCTCGACTGCAAGCATATCCGAAACGGAAGCGTTGTCAGGCGCATAATCCATCACGGTAAACAGGCTCACATTCACATCAACAAACCCTGCTTTTTCCAGATCGCGCGGATATTGGTGCTCATCCATCTCAAATGCGCCGATGGTTTCACTGCCCGGAAAGCGGTCTGAACCATTCCATGCCTTTTCGATAAGCGCCTGCTCCGCCGCGCTTACGGGGGCTCCGTTTTCCTTCACGCCGAGTCGGGAACGGACGGAAAGGACGGAGATTCGTCCACCGGGCTTCAGCACCCTGAACTGCTCTTCAAAGAAGGGTTCATGCGGAACATGCTCGGCAACAGTGTGGGAAAAACAAACGTCGAATGTACGATCCGCAAAGGGCATTGCGGTTGCATCTGCATTTACAAAATCGCAATGAAGACCAAGCGTGCGTGTCTTTTCCCGGGCAAATGCAATATGCCCCGCATCACGATCAAGCCCTGTCATTTGGATGCCGGGCCTGTATTGCAGCAGCCGGTGGCAGAATGCGCCGCCCGCGCAACCAACCTCCAGAACATGGTCTCCGCATTTTGCACCGATTGCCCGCAGCCACAGATCCTTATTGCCGTCGTGAAAACGCAAACTCCGGCTACGATATAATTCTCCGGTGGTTTGCACGTACTGTGACCAAAAATTACGCATCTGTTTCGCCTCCTGCCCATTGAATGCATCAAATACCAACATCGAATGACATGTTGGTTTGAAGGGCTGCAAAACCCGCACATGCCCCAATCGCTTGCCATAGTATTCATAAAATTATAGCATAGATTTGGCATGCGCGGCAGTCCATGGCGGCAGGAATGCACCGATTTTGTAGAGCGGTTCCGCCCCAATGGGAATGCAACAGGGAAATGAGTTTTAAATAGCGGACGAATGGTACTGGAAAGCGGTACGGCAAGAAAGTAAATATGCTGCAAAAAATGTGGGCGCCCTTAAGGACACCCACAATGTTTACCATTGACAAAATAGATATTTCATTTTGACATTACAAAACGGCAGGCATAGTCCATCGCCCTAGTAATTTCCGGAAAAACCTGAGTTCTCATTTGGACAAGGGGTTCGAATTACGACCGTTCATCAGTGAATACCCAGCAATTAAAGTGCATAACATAGTAAAGCGGATGCCATCAGCGTGGCTAGATGACATGCCTCCGATAGCATTCAAGTTAGGTCATTATCTGAATGCTAAAATGACCAGTTGGGGCGGGACCAACATGGCATCCGCTATGCTTTTTTATTTGTTTGCGCAATCCACTTCGCTTTTGCCTGCTCCTGCTTTCCAAAATGAGAATCTAGTAAACTTTGCTGCTGCTTATAATCTAGGTTGCCACAGAAATAGTAATGTCGTGCAACATTCTTTACTAAAATCTCAACGATAGGTGCCTTCGAGTCTTTTGCTATTGAGTCTGACTCGAGTGTAAAATCCGAAAAACGGTTTTGCCGCATCCGAATTAGAAGATGCTGTATGCGATATGTCAGTTGCGACATATAGTCATGCTTTTCCAGTAGACGGACAGTGTTTATCTTCGTGGAAAACAGGGTGGCAATATTATATATCTCAAGGAGCAGGCCAATCGAGTCGCGTTGCAAGAGAGTTACAATGTTATTCAGTGCGTTCTCATCGTTGCCAAATTCATTGCCTGTTTCCTCTTGCAGAAACTCAACGAGCTCCGGAATTTGACGATCTACTTCACATGCGAACTGATAGAAAATTCTGTTAGGCAGTTCATATATCATTTTTACAAATTCGGCTTTGTCACTCTTCTTCATTAAGTGTTCAAAATTCGGCAGGCATTTCGAGATAACGGATAAAAGTGACAATGCGCGTATTAGCTGATTCCCAGGGTCTGATATAGCGCCCTCATCATAGTCATAGACATTAACAATCTGTATTTCGTTCTTATCATCTCGTTGACGCTCTTGATCGATGCGCTTCTGCTCGATTTCTTTTTTCTCATTTGCGTTGGGAGGTGCGACATAAGCTCGTCCAATTGATTCAAGGTATCCAATATTACAGGGGGCAAGCGAAAACTCGGCCCAATTATGCGTCTGTTCTTTGGCCGCCTCAATGATATACCGCAGTATTTTTATGTTATCAGTTAAGTAGGTTATAAAGAGTAAAATATCCCCGTTGATTCCAAAACATGCATTCTCCAAAACAATTCTTATATCATCGCTTTCATAACTATCATCATGATACCTCCGATTTAACTCCCGTGCAACAAAATAGGATAACTGGCTTTGGGTGGAGAATTTGTACATATTGGCCGTACTAGAATCTGGCATAAGAATTTTTGCACTGATTGTCGCTTCGATCAATTGCCGTGCATCCACCTCATCATCATAGTCAGCATTATACTGCGTGATTGCTTCGTGCAAAGACGCAATGCTGATTGGATACGTCTTCGTGAAGTGTATCTTGTACGCAATCATTCCTAACAGTAGGTATGCTTTTTCGACAGTAATCTTTCCAGGTAGTTTCTCTCGCAGCGAAAGCGTCATGTTCGCTTCAAATACTTTCCCAAATACATTTCCGCTATTGTATTGCATTTCACGAATGTTTCTACAATAGTAGTCAACAAACAGGTTAATAAACAATGGGGTGAGAGGTACATACTTGCTTTGATTGGCAAGACAAGTTTCTATATCTGCTACAACCGACTCTTTGTTTTCAACCGTCTTATCTGCATGGTTCACAAGTTCAGAGACAAGATTTTTTCGCTTATCTGAATAAAAGGAACGCAAACGATACTTCTTATACTGCTTATCTTGCACAGCTGCATTTCGAGCGCGCTCAAAGACATTCAGAATAATGCTGTCTTTTACGCTTACAATAATTGTTCCAAACTCTTCTTCAAAGTCTGAGAACAGCGTTGTTTCAAAATTCTTGACGTGATCAATATTATCAATAATCAGAACTTTATTGGCCGAAGAAGCTTGCTCATACAATTGATAGGACAGGAAATCATCCCCATAAATCCGAAAAAAAGCATTGCGAATTATTAAGTTTTTTTGTTTTCCCCCAAACTCTTCTGCATCGACAATAATCGGTTGGCATGTTCTTTGAAACTCAAGAAACAGTTTCTTTAGCAGCGTAGTTTTTCCTGTATCCGAACTTCCCACAATAATAACTCGCCTATCCCGCTGGATTGCAGTTAAGAAAGCATCAAGCGTCAAAATATCTTGGTCAAACTCTCGCTCGTTTGCTGGTACTTGTTCTTGAATCTTTTCGATGCGCGGGAAAACGTAGCATTCAAAGGTATCTGCACGGTTTAGCTTGTCGTCATAAAGGAGCTGCTGCATATACGACGGAGTAATGCGCTTAACCCGCTTCTCCTCGCGGCATGCAAGATGATTCATATCAGTATGTGTGTTCATATAGTAATTACCACTCGAATTCCAAACAAACGAATGCTGGGTTAACTGACTTGTATCAACATCAAGTATGTCGAAGGTGAAACCTCCCTCGCTTCTATTACTCGGTGTGCCAAAGACATTTCCGCGGAGAAATAGAGTGTTTCCGCTCGTGGCAATTGCTGTTGACTTGGACCCGACCTCATGTTCATGTCCGTAAAGCAACGCTGAACAACGCATTAACAATGCCCTTTCAAATCTATTCTTCATGCTGTCATGAAACCATTCAGGCGCATGATGGAGAATCCCTATACAATAATCTGCAGATGTTGGCTTTTCTATTTCCCTGATAACCCATTCGGGGAAATAGTGTAGTCCCTTATCATTTTCGCGAGTGGAAAAGTAAGCACTGTTTAGCAAAAGGAACTCGATTTTCTTTTCCCCACATTCTATTTGCCGAATATCAATAAGCGGATTCGAAACAAAGCATCCGTTCTTATCAAGCAAGGAACGAAATTTTTGCATTTTTAATGCTTCTGATGGGAATTGTGATTCTATTGTGCCAGTTCTAAAATCCGCTACTATAGCCGATTGCCCTTTGTCAGTAACATCGTCTAATTGAATATCATGGTTTCCGGGAACAATCAACACTTGAATGTCATGTATACTTGGACGCAGTTTTTTCAATTCGGAGCAAATCAACGAAATGAACGAAAATGCAGCTTTCACTTCATTCGCTCCTCCGGACTGTGTAACATCGCCAGAAAAAACCATGATACAATCATCAAATGATCCTATCGCGTTGATAGCATCAGAAATACGCTTTTTTCGATTGTATGAATAATCAGAATCCGCAGATAAATGTATGTCACCAAGATGGATAATCAGCAGTTTCATAGAAACTCCTTTTTGTTTTAGTATATCAAAACATGTACGGTATTTCAATGAACGCTGCATATTAAGCCACAATTACCTGCCGGATTCTCGGCCCTGATACAGCGCAACTCACAGGAACCAATTGCTTTCTATAACAGCATTATTGGGGAAAGCCACGCTTAACCATTCTGTCTACTCGACCGTCACGGGCAGCTCCACGCCATAGCCGAAGCTGACGGTGATGCGGTCTTTGCTTTCGACGGTTATGCATTCCACGATTCTGCGTACCAGCATGTCGTCGTATTCGGAGAGTGCGCAGGGCGTTTCGCGTATGGTTTGGATGATCGCCTTGAGGCGGGAATCCTCAGCTTCCTCGGCAGCGCGCTCGCGCTCCTGTTCGCGGAGCAGGTCGGATATGCGGAGCTGCTCGGCTGCATTCTGGTGAAACTCGGCGTCGAGTTCCTCGGATGTAGCGGCGTCGCTGCCCACCCTTGCGATCAGTTTGTCGAGGTCTTCGCGGAGCTGTTCAAGTTGCCGGTTCAGTGCAGCCGTGTCGGTGGCGCCATCGCCTGTATGGAATGCGGTTCGGATTGCATCCGTGACAGTGGAGATAATCTCATTCTGATCCTCCAGCAACATGTTGATTGCCTGTACGATTGCGGCATGGAGCTTGTATTCGTCCATCGTCGGGGAGTTGTGGCAGTATTGCTTGCCGTATTCGAGCCGCGAGATGCAGCGCCACACGATGCGCTTGACGCCGTTTTGCGTCCATGTCACGCGGCGGTAGGGCGTACCGCATTCGCCGCAGACCAGTTTCTCGGTGAGGGCGTATTGCGCGGAGTATTTGCCCTTGACCCGTTCGCCCGTGGGCGAGTTCGCTTTCTTTCGGTTGGCGCGGCGCGCCATCTCGGACTGCACCCGTTTGAACAGTTCGCGGGAGATAATCCCCTCATGGTTGTTCTCGACATAGTATTGTGGCAGCTCGCCTCTGTTGCGTTTGCAGGCTTTGCTCAGGCAGCCCTCCTTATAGTATTTCTGTAGCAGGGCGTCGCCCATATATCGTTCGTTGGTCAGGATGCTTTGGATGACCGCGCACGACCATGCCTTGACACCCCTTGCGGTGGGGATATTGTCGGCGATCAGCTCGTTGCGGATCTGCACAAGGCTCATGCCCGCAAGGTAGCTTGCGTAAATGCGGCGCACGGTCTTGGCGCCCTCCGGCTCTACGATCGGGTTACCGGCATCATCCTTTTCGTAGCCGATCATCATGTCGGTCCGAAAGATCACCTTGCCTTTGGCGAAGCTCATGCGCTTGCCGAGCCGCACGTTGGCTGAGATGGATTCGCTTTCCGCCTGTGCGAAGCTCGAGTATAGCGTTATGATGAACTCGCCCTGCTGTGTGAGCGTGTCGATGTTTTTTTTCTCGGACTAACACCGTGATTTAGTATCACATAGAAACATCGAGAAAAGCCCGTAATATCAAGGTTTTGTGCAATTCGTGATTTAGTATAATCGAGTAGAAACAAGCGACTTTTAGCAGGTTTAAGCGACAAACAAGCGACAAAATATAGCCGCTCATAGGCGGTTTATCTTGTCGCTTTTTGCTTTATTCGTCTTGTTTGAACAGCGCCATTTCCACGGCTTGCATTGCTTTAACTTCACTTGCGGCGAAAACGTGGCTGTATGTGTCAAGCGTGGTTTTCGTTGTGCTATGTCCGAGCCTGTCCGCTATGACCCTTGCCGTTACATCGGAATTTATCAGTAAACTTGCGTGAGTGTGGCGCAGGCTATGCAGGTGTATATCGGGCAACCCGGCGGCTTTTACAATGTCCTTTAACTTGCGGTTTAAGTTTATGCCGTTCAGATAATCCCCTTGCAGGTTTGTAAACATTATATCGGCGGGGTTTTTCCATACTTCCCGAAGCGAAGCCCGGTATTCCTTTTGTCGCTCCCTATGTTCGACTAACAGTTTCAGTATATACGCCGGAAGTACAATTCGCCTTGTGCTGTCGGCGGTTTTTGTCGTCTGCCGTACAAACTGCCCGTTATGCCGGACAAGCGTATGTTGGACAAATAACACGCCTGTTTTGAAATCCAAGTCCGACCAATAAAGTGCGGTTAATTCCCCGGAGCGAAGCCCTGCCGCTAAAAACAGGTTAATAATGACTTCAAGCTGAAAGTCGCTTTGCTCATGGGCGGCGGCGAGTAACAGGCGGCTTTGTTCTTCATCAAGGAAAGCGGCGGGCGGCGTGTCCACTTTCGGCGGCGTTACCAACTTGCACGGGTTACGGCGCATTATCTCTTTCCGACAAGCCGCCGTAAATATCGCGGAAAGGTTGAGTTTTATTTTATTGACCGACGCGCCGGACATTCCCTTGTTTTCTGTCACATCGTCGAATACCTTTTCAAGCGTCATACCGAGGGCGGCGGCTATCTTTTCGGCGGTTTGCCGTCTGCAAGTTTCACCGCGTAAAATCCTATAAAAAGTGCCGCGTTCAAGCCCCTTGTCTTTAACGAATTTTTCTTTGCCGTATTCGTCAAATATGGTACTGTCTTTTAATTTGAAAGAGCGTTCAAGGTTCCCGGTTGTCTGCAATTCACGGAAAAGGCTGTCGAGCATTTGCGGGGTTATGTCTTTCAGCTTGACCCGCCCTATGCGCGGTATGACGTGGTTATATATACTTTGCTTATAGCCTGTTAGGATATTCGGCTTTAATGTGTTCGGGGCTATCGTTTCATAATACCATTGCGCTAAATCTGAAAGCGTTCTGTTTTCATCAAGGGCGACAAACCCTCTTATTTTATCTTCCCACTTAACGGCGTACTCCCGCGCCAACTTTTCCGCTTTGCCGTTTGTCACGCCGTCGGGCGGGCGAAACGTAGTTGTTTTCTTTTGCTGCTTGTTATTTTCATCATAACCCATATAGGCGGTTATCGTGAATGTATCGCCCCTTTTACGGATAGAAGCCATTTATTCATTCCCCCTCATTTGTTCATAAATAGACCGCAGGTTACGGGCAAAGAATTCAAGTAAAAAGCCCTGCATATACTGCGCCGCTTTCCATTCGCAGAATTCTTTCATATCGTCGGGGGCTTGTTCCTTTTGTCCGTACCAATTCGCCGCCTGTTCAATGGACAAATAAAAATCCTTGTCCCCGAGCAGCGTATCAAGGGCGGCGAGCATATAGGGGCTATCTTCAAAATAGCCCTCTTTGACTAACTTCATACTTTGAACGGTATTTTCCGAAAGTCCGAGCAATTCACGCGCGGGCTTATTTTCTATGCGCCGACCCGTCATAAGGAAATCGCAGGTAACGCCGAAAAAGTCCGCAATCCTTAAAAGCTGCTCACAATTCGGCAGGCTTTCCCCCGTGCAATAGTATGAAACCGTTTGAGGACGAACGCCCAAGTAATCCGCAAGGGCTTTTTGCGTCGTCTTTTCGCCCGTGTCCGGGTGCGCGTCCATAAAGGCGCGTAAAGAAGTTGCGAATAATGCGTTGTACTTATCAATCGGCGGCGTATCGTTTGTTTTCGACATTGGCTTTTCCTCCTATAATGTCGCTTTGCTTGAACATTGCCAAGAAGCGCAAACGAAACTTGATTTATGCGCTATCGTTTGCTATAATCTATTATAGACAAATGAAACGCAATAGTCAATACAAACCATAAAAATATTTGAAAGGGGGCGCGAACGTGGAACAGAAAACGGCGCTGACAATCAAGGAAACGGCGAAAGCGTTTAACTTTCCCGAATATGCCATACGGACGCTGACGAAGCGCGGAGCGTTCCCCGTTATCCAAGTTGGGAAACGGTGCTATATCGTCCGGCAGGTATTCGAGGATTATATAAAAACGGGGGGCGAAAAATATGTTGCTTCACGTTGACAATACAAAATTCAAGGTAAAGCCGACGGGGGCGGAAATCGGCGGTATAAAAGCGCGGTTCACCAAATCCGCAAGCATTAAGGATATTACCGTCAAGCAGCTTGCCGACTGTCTGACCGCCGGAAAGACGGTTCAACCGGGCGTTACTCCGTTTTCAGAGGAAAGCCGCAGAAAAGGCTATAAAGGCACAAACGACGCGGACTTTACCCGGCAAACTGTGTTTATGAACGATATTGACAACAAGCGCAAGGACATTCCGAAAGAAACCCCGGCGCACGTTGCCGAATTGTTGGCGGCGCATAACTTGAAAGCGGCGTTCATGTATGAAACTTTCAACAGCACGGCAGACAATCAGCGGTTCCGTTTCGCCGTTGTATCAGGTGAAGAATTCACCGATAAAGCGGAACGCAACCGGGTACAGGCGGCAATAATCGCGGCATTTCCGCAGGCGGATATTGAATGTATCAATTCCGACCGTATCTTTTTCGGAACCGATAAAGGCTTGATTGACGGTTATACCGACTATGAAGCCATTTGCAGTAAAGCCGACCTGACAGCATTTGCGGACGCTTTCAAGTTGGCGGAACAACAGCCCACAGCGCCAAAAGCAGAAAAGCAGAAATTCGGCACAACTATTCCCGCAGGTTTGCGGCATGGTACGCTTATTCGTTTCGCTTCAACCGTGCTGACAAAGTACGGCATAACCGACAAAGCGTTTGAACTCTTTATGCAGCGTGTAGCGCAATGCGAAGAACCGAAGCCGGACAGCGAAATACAAGCTATATGGAACGACGCTTGCCGCTACTATGAAAGAGAAGTTGTTACAAATCCGAACTACCTTTCCCCGGCGGAATACGTCGCGCAGGACTTTGAAAAGAGCCTTGAACCGTCTGACTATACCGACGTAGGACAGGCGACCGTTATCGCGGGCGTATATGGCGGCAAGCTGAAATATTCGGCGGCGACGAAATGGCTTGTCTATGACGGGAAAGTATGGCAAGAGGACGAAATCAGGGCGCAGGGGCTTGCGCAGGACTTGACCGACAGGCAGCTTGCCGAAGCCCGCAAACGTGTACGCAAGGCGCAGGACGCTTTGAACAAGGCGACCGAGGGCGGCGAAAGCGACAAAATAAAAGAAGCCAAGCAGGAACTTGACGCAGAAAAGGCGTTCCGGGGTTATGTCCTGTCGGAGCGTAAAACGACCCGGCTTTCGGCGGCGCTGACCGAAGCCCGCCCGAAGCTGCAAATCAATGTGAAAGACCTTGACGCGGACGGTTATCTGCTGAATACGCCGGACGGCACGGCAGACCTGCGCAACGGGAAAATACGCCCCCATGACCCTAACGATTATTGCACCAAAATAACCGCCGTTTCACCCGACGCAGAGGGCGCGGAACTCTTTACAGAATTCTTGCGGCGCGTGACCTGCTATGACAGCGACCTTGAACGCTATTTGCAGGAAGTCGCCGGAATGTTCGCCGTCGGTAAAGTCATGCAGGAAAAATTGATAATCGCATACGGCGACGGCGGCAACGGGAAAAGCACCCTGTTCAACCTGCTTGCCCGCGTCATGGGTGATTATGCCGGGGCTATGTCGTCCGAGGTTTTGACGGCAAACTGCAAAAAGAATAAAAGCCCCGAATATGCGGAACTGCGCGGAAAGCGCGTTATCATTGCGGCGGAACTGGAAGAAGGTATGCGCCTTGATACCGCCACCGTGAAAAAGCTATGCAGTACGGACGAAATCGAAGCCGAAAAGAAGTATAAAGACCCGTTCAAATTCATGCCGTCGCATACCGTTGTACTCTACACAAACCATTTACCGAAAGTAGGCACAACGGATAAAGGCACATGGGACAGGCTGACAGTCGTACCGTTCAACGCCAACTTTCGCGGCATGAAAGGCGAAATCCTGAATTACGCCGACTACCTGTTTACCCATTCCGGCGGCGCTGTCCTTGCGTGGATTATCGAGGGGGCGCGGCGCTTTATCGCAAATAATTACAAAATCGCAATGCCGGGATGCGTCAAAGCGGCAATAGCGGCATACCGGGAAAACAACGATTGGCTGAACAGCTTTCTTTCGGAATGTTGCGAAATCGGCGGCAGCTATACGCAGAAATCCGGGGAACTGTACGGCGAATACCGTGCCTACGGTTCACGCAACGGCGATTATATCCGCAGCGCGGCGGACTTCAAAGCAGCCGTCGAGAGTGCAGGCTACGAATGCCGAAAGACCAAGACCGGCGCGTTTTGGTTCGGCTTGCGCCTGACAAGCGAATTTGCCCCTGTCGTGCCTTGCGACGGGCGGGATTATATGGCGGGTGACGGACGATGACGGCGAATGACAAAACTTTGCTATGTTCAAAAACAGTCCTATGCAAGAGGGTTTTAGGAAATGACCGTCACCCGCCGTCACCCGGCACAAGATACCCCCCGCCGTTGCAGGGAAAACAGTACGGCAGAACACCGACGCCGGGGCTTACTTTTCCCCCGCATGGACAAAAAGTTTTGAAGAACCGCGAAAGGAGGTTTTCATAAATGGGTATATTATCCAGTCTGTTCAGACCCAAACAGCAAGAGCGACGGGCAGTTATTGAAATAAACAACAGCTTTACAGCCTTTTCCGGCACAGCTTACGCAAGCGCGACATTCCGGGCGGCGGTGGACGCAATCGCCCGACACGCCGGAAAACTCACGGCGCACAGCGACGACAAGGGGCTTGAAACCCTGCTCCAATCAACCCCGAATGAATATATGACCCCTTATGACCTGCTCTGTAAAACGGCGGCGGCTTACTTCACAAGCAACAACGCCTTTATCCTGTTGCAACGCGACCAAAAGAGTATCCGCAATGTGTACCCCCTCACGCCGTCAAGCGTGGAGTTCACCCCCGGCACGGACGGGCGGTTATACATTACCTGCCTTTTCCATGACGGCAAGCAGGCAACTTTTCCTTACGGCGATATAGTCCACTTGCGCCGCCACTTTTACGGCAATGACCTTTTAGGCGACAGCAACGCGCCTTTATTCCCGCTGCTGGACACAGCGCAGACGCTCAACCAAGGCATAGCCGCAAGCGTCAAAAACGGCGTGAACATTCGGGGCGTTCTCAAATTTACGTCGCTTGTCAACCCCGAACAGGTGCGCCGGGAAAAGGAACAGTTTGTCGCCGACTATTTCAACCCGACCAATTCCGGCGGCGTGGCGGCGACCGACCAGCGCTTTGACTTCATACCGACGAGTACAACCCCCTACACCATACCGCAGGAGCAAATCGAAGCCGTAAACCGCCAAATATACGACTATTTAGGCATAAGTCCGAAAATCGTATCCGGCAGTTACAGCGAGGACGAATTCAGCGCGTTCTATGAAAGCGTCATTGAGCCGTTCGCCTTGCAACTGGCACAGGAATTTACACGCAAGGCGGGCAAGGAAATCACATTCACGGCGGAACGTCTGGAATTTTCCAGCGCGGCGACAAAAATTAAGCTATTACACGAAGCCGCGCCATTAGGGTTAATGACGCTCAACGAAGCGCGGAAACTGTTAGCACTCCCGCCCGTGACGGACGGCGACAGGCGGTTACAGTCCTTGAATTATGTATCCGCAGATAAAGCGGACAAATACCAAATTGAAAGCGAGGTTTAAGAAATGGAAAAACGCAACTATGAAATCCGGACGGCAGGTGAACCGCTCAAACTCACGGGCGTGGCCGTGGTATTCGACCAGCCCGCGCAAATCGGGAATGTTACCGAGGTAATAGCCCCCGAAGCCTTGCGGGGCGTTGACCTGTCCGACATCGTGCTAATCACAAATCACGACGGCGCACAAATCCCCCTTGCCCGAAGCCCGAAAACCCTGACCCTTGAAATTACCGACAAGGGGCTTGAAATGCGGGCGGAACTTCCCGACACCGAAGCCGGGCGGGCGGTATATGAAGCCGTCAAGCGCGGCGACCTGTCGCAAATGTCCTTTGCGTTCGACATAGGCGACAGTACCTTTGACGAAGCGACGCAGACCCGAACCGTTACCAAAATCAGCAAGATTTATGAAATCTCTATCGTAAACTTTGCAGCGTACAAGCAAACATCAATTCAGGCGAGAGCCGAAAAACAGGAGGAAAGAGCTATGTATAATCCCATTACCGCAAGCCTTGAAAAGGGCGTCGCTAATCCCGACACCCACGCGACCCCCGAATACCGCACGGCGTTTTTCAAGTCCCTTTTGGGTAAAAAAATGACCGACGGCGAAACCCGCGCATACCAAGCGGCACAGGCAGAAAAACGCGCTGACACGTTCAACACGCTGTCAAATTCGGCGGCGGTTATCCCCACGCATACCCTTAACGAGGTTATCAGTCAAGCGCGACCCGTGGGCGGGCTTTTCAACGAAATTCGCCTGTTCAATGTCCCGTCGAACTTGTCCGTACCCGTGGGAACCCCCACAGACGCGGCAAGCTGGCACACCGAGGGCGCGGCGGTTGAGCGCAAGAACGTAACGACCACGGCGGTAACATTCACCGGGCGCGAACTTATCAAAATACTTTCCATGTCGGCGGCGGTGAAGCGTATGGAAATCGCGGCGTTTGAAAGCTACCTGACGCAGGAACTGAAAAACAGCATTTCCGACGCGATTAACGCCGCGATTATAAGCGGCACGGGAACAGGACAGCCCACGGGCATTTTATCCGGCATTACATGGGACACGACCAACAGCATAGAAACCGAAAGCCTGACCGCCGACAATCTGCTTGCGGCAGTCGCCAAACTCCCGGCAGGCTATGCGGGCGGCGCAAAATTCGCAATGTCCACGGCAACCCTTTTCGGGCAGGTGTACCCGCTCAAAAACGGCGAGGGCGACTATATGTTTACCGACAACGAGCGCGGCGGCGTTCATCGCCTGTTCGGGTTTGAAATCGTCCTTGACGACAATATCCCGGCGGGAACCGTGCTTTTCGGAAACTTCCGCTATTACGGCGTGAACGTCCCCGAGGGCGTGGCAGTTGAGGTTAGCCGGGAAAGCGGCTTTACGTCCGGGCTTATCGACTACCGCGCTTTGTGTATCGCCGACGGCAAGCCCATTGTCCCCGGCGCATTTATCAAAATCGAGGTTGACGCGGCATAAGGGAGGTTAAGACTATGATTTTCGGCATAGACGAAGCCCGCGACATTTTACGGATAGACGGGACGGACAACGACGAAATCATATACCCGCTTATCCAAGCCATACCGCCCTACCTGACCGAAACGACGGGTTACGCTGCTACGGGGGACTATTCCCCCGTGGCGCGGACGGCGGCGCGGTTTATCCTGCAACAATGGTATTACGGCGAAAATGCGGATACCGACAAGCTGCAGCGCGTCATTGACTGCCTGTTAAAGGCGCTGTCCGCAGAAAGGGCGATATTATGACGCAGGCGGCTTTCTACAACTCCACGGCGTGGCGGCGGTTGTCGCGGGCGTTCCTGCTGTCGAAATACTACATCTGCGAACGCTGTGGCAAGCCTGCCGAAATCGCCCATCACAAAACACACTTGACCCCGGCGAATATCAATAACCCGGATATAACCCTTAACCCGTCAAATCTTGAAGCCCTGTGTCTGGACTGCCATAACACCGAGCATTTCAGCGCGGGCGGCGCGACCTGCCGGGGACTGGAATTCACGCCCGAGGGCGACATCAGAAAGGAGCAAGCAATATGAACACAAAAACCGAAACCCACGAACAGGAACGAGCCTTTGTCATTAACCGCCTGTCGGAGGAAATGGCATACCTTGAACAGCAGCTTGAAGCCATTAAGGACGAAGGCGATAGCAAGGAATACCGCGCCTTGCTTAAATCCTACACGGATACCGCAAAACTATATTTACGGCTTGTAAGTGAGGACGAAATCGAGCAGGACAACGCAGACGCGCTGACAGAATTCAACACGCCGTCCCCCTATGACGAGGGCGGGCGCGGCTTACTTGTGATATGAACTATATCGCCGAATATAACGCTAAAATCCAGTCCGGCGAAATAGCAGCTTCAAGGCGGGTTAAGGCGGTGTATGCCCGCCTTGCGGCTGACACGAATTCAAGTCGGGGCGGCTATATTTTCGATGAAGCCCGCGCCAACCGTCCCATAGAGTTTATAGAGCGGTTTTGCAAGCACTCCAAGGGCGAATGGGCGGGGCAAGCTGTCCGGCTTGAACTCTTTCAAAAAGCGTTTATACAAGCCCTGTTCGGCTTTGTGGACGCTCAAACAGGGTTACGCCAACACCGGGAAAGTTTCTTCCTTGTGGGGCGCAAAAACGGCAAGTCAACCCTGCTTGCGGGGCTTGCCCTGTATATGCTCACGTCCGATGGCGAGGGCGGCGCGGAGGTTTACAGCACGGCGACCAAATACGCGCAGGCGCGGTTATTGTTCGATGAAGCCCATAACATGATAAAACAGTCGCCCGACCTGTCGAAGCATTTCAAAAAGCGCAAGACGGATTTATACTATTCGCCCACTATGTCAAAGTTTCAACCCCTTGCGCGGAACTCTGACACGTTGGACGGCTTGAACTGTTCCTTTTGCGTTATGGACGAACTGCACGGCGTGAGGGACAGGAACCTATACGAGGTTATGCGGCAGTCCCAAGCCGCCCGCCGTCAACCCCTGCTTGTGATGATAACGACCGCCGGAACCGTGCGGGAATGTATTTTTGATGATATGTATAACCACGCGGCACAAGTCGCAGACGGGGTAATACAAGACCCGCGTTTTCTGCCTATCCTCTATGAACTGGACGACCGCGCAGAATGGACAGACCCCAAAGCATGGGGAAAGGCGAACCCGGCTTTATGCTCCATTAAGAAGCTGGACGACCTGACCGCCAAGGTTGAGCGGGCGAAGCAGAACCGCAACGAACTGTCGGGCGTTTTATGCAAGGAATTCAACGTCCGGGAAACCGTTAAAACGGCGTGGCTTTCCTTTGATGATATAAACAATGAAGAAACATTCAACCTTGACGACTTCCGGGGCGCGTACTGTATCGGCGGCGTTGACCTGTCCATAACGACGGATTTAACTTGCGCGTCGCTGCTATTTATGAAGCGCGGGGACGACACGAAATATATAACGCAAATGTATTTCCTACCCGCCGACCGTTTGCAAGAACGCGTCCAGCAGGATAAAATACCATATGACAAATGGTTTGAACGGGGGTTACTGCGTCTTTGCGCAGGTAATTCGATAAACTATTCCGACGTAACAGAATGGTTTGCCGAAACCGTAAAAGCATACGAACTGTTCCCGGCGTGGGTTTACTATGACAGTTATTCGGCGCGGTACTTTGTCGAGGAAATGACGCTCCAAGGCTTTAATATGGTCCGGTGCATACAGGGCGCGAAAACTTTGTCCCTGCCTATGCAAATGTTAGGCGCAGACTTACAGGCACACAGGGTTATTTATAATAACAATCCTATCTTGAAATGGTGCTTGACGAATACGGGCATACAGACCGACCGCAACGGGAATATAGTACCCATAAAGAACCAATCGCCCCGGCAACGGATTGACGGGGCGGCGGCGTTACTTGATTGTTACGTCGGGTTATATGAGCATTACAACGAATTCACGAACGCAATTTAAGGGGGTATTCGCTTTGAAGCTGAAAGATAAGAAAATAGAGGTTTTAGCCGTTACAAGCACGAAAGACCCGGACGGTTTTCCGATTAAAACCTTAACGCCGATAGCCCCGCCCATGTGGGCGTACTTCCGGCAGCTATCCGGGAAAGAGGTTTACGCCGCTATGTCCGTACAGGCGACCGAGGAAGTCCAATTCGTGATAAACTGGCGGGACGACATCACGACCGCCCATGTTATACGCTACAAGGGCGTTGATTATGATATTACCCGCGTTGACACATTCGAGGGGTATAAACAGGATTTAACACTATATGCGAAGCGGCGGGCATGAAATCACTCTTGCGCCACTAAAAACTCTTGAAAGCGTTTAAGAGCGTTAATTACAGCGCTTTTTGATTTAAGCCCAAAATCTTCCTTGCTGCCGCCTACATCATATTGCGCTACGATTGCGCCTATGTTTTCGGCAAGCCCCGTCCAAGTCATGTTTTCCCATTCGCATACTTTATCAATCCGTTTTGCATAATCATAAACGGTTGAGGGATTGCCCGCAGGGGTAGTTACTGAATAGCCCTGTTTGGTCAAATAATCCATAAACTTTTCTTTCATAATAACCGCCTATTTCACAAACTCATATTCAAACAGTGTTGGCACAATTTCAGTGTTGTAATACGCCTTGACCAACTCTTTCAGCCCGTTTAACGCCGTGTGCAACTCCACGTTGTCATATACGGTTTTATCCGTCGTTTCGTCCTTATATGAAGTGTCCAATTCGACGAAAATCTGATAAACGCCGTATGTCAAGGCGGGGTTATATCCGCCGTTATTGCGTTCATTCGGCGCTACCCGTTTAGCCCAGTGTAAAAGGGTTTCCCATTGTGCCATTAAAGCCTTTTCGTGGTTATTCAATGTCAAGCCCTGTATGTCGCGCGTGGCGATTGTTGCGCCATTCGTAGCGTCAAAGCACAATTCATTCCGATAAAACCGTCCGTCGCTACCCGTGAATGTCCGCATATGGTTTTGCATTTCAAGGCAAGTAAACAACAGGCATTTCAAGAGAAATTGCGTAAGCTTACCGTTTGCAACATCGCGGGCAAATGCTGCTGAACCGTCCGCACTTTTCATTATGCGGGCGCGTTGCGTCCAAGACCGATTGTATGTGATATATCGGCTTGCACAGAACATAGGCAATTTTTCAAGGTAGTTATCTTTACGCAAATGAAAACCATTCCCATTATAGATACCCGCTGCCAAAAGACAGGCGTGTAAATCGGGGTTATCGAAGCCAGGACCATCAACGACCAAATAACCGAGTAGATTATCATTATAAACGGGTTTAATCCGTTTCTTGATACCGTGGGCGACTTCTAAGCCGTCGTGTGCAGTTAGTATTCCGTCCGCAGTATCGTCGCAAAATGTACGCTTGTCATAGTAGACCCCGCTATAACTTGTGAAAATTCTCTTGACGGGTAGTTTTTGGGGGTATTCCTCTAATTTGCCGTCAACAATGTCATAGCCTGTTAAAGTCAATTCGTCGGTTTCTTTGTCGTCCACATTAGCCCACAAAGCACACATAATACAAGCGTCTATGTTCGTGTGGAAGTGTCGGCGGTTGAAAGCAAAGCCCTCTATAAATTGTTTTTTTACAAGGTGTTGCGCTTTCCAATATTTTACGGGCGAAAACACAATATAACTGTCCGTAGGTTGACGCAGATAATAATTGAACCCGCTCCATATAAAGGCGTTACCCATATCGTTAGAGGGCGACCCCTTAACCTTGCCTTTAATATCCGCTTTCATTTCTGTAACGGCATAGCTTGTTTTCCACGTTGCCGAGGATTTAGCCCCCGCACCGCGCCGTTGGTGTTCCGCTGACGTTGTTTCGGCATATGGCGGGTTTTCAAACAAGATAACTGTTATTTTCGGGTTATCAATGTATTGCTTGATTATGGGATTTTCTATATATTCCTTACTTAGCGCGTCCGCGCCTGTTACCAAACCCGCATTGAACGTGTCGGCGGTTTCAAGCGGTGGGATAATCTCAAGAACCCGCGAGCCAAACAATTCTTGAAGCACTTTATATTCGTAATACTCAACCGTAGAAACGATTGTATGTGCTAATTCATCGTTGGTCATATGGCTTTCAAGGTTTCCCGTTCCGGCACACCTGTCAAGGATTATATAATCGTTTCCCGCCGGAACGCGGGAAATCGCACGCCGAACCAATTCAAGGGCTTTTTCAGCGTACAGCGACGCGGTATAGAACGCGCCGAGGTTTTTCTTTAACAAGAAGTCGTTTAACCTATCCATAAGATAGTTAAACTTCACGTTGGTTTTGCCCGTGTACGGAATAAGATAATCAGCGAAAATAACAGGTTTTCTTATCTCACCGATTTTCTTATGTTTGCCCGTATCGTCGCCTAAAAAATCTTCTTTCCGCGCCGTCGGCATACGGCGGTAAAAGTGTTCAGCCCAACCAACTATACAGTTTTCGTCAATGTGGATTTTGGTATAATTATCCTCTTTGAGTAACGCGACGAGCCGCGTTGTGTCCGCGGCGTTGCGCTCATATCGCAAAGTTTCCGCAGCAGCCGCGCCAATAAAGCCGCTATTGTCTTTTGACGCGCCGCCGCTATATGGCCTTTCAATCACAGCTAAATAGTCCGCGCTATGGTAGACCCAAAGTGTTGCGGCGTTCAAATCAATTATCAAAATATTAGCGGGTATTGGCTTGCCCTTTATACGCATAGTTGACAGGTATTTGACGCATTGAAACAAGACCGCGTTCAAGTCTGTAATGTGCAACTTGAATTCAAGCAAGTTACCGTTAAGAACACCGTCGTTATTGTCTGCTAAAATATCCTCTATGTTAAGCGCGGGATTGACGCGCGGCAAGACCCGATTATAAAAGTCAAGCTGTCCATCTCTTTCGCGCGTGTATTTGTCTACCATTTATTTAACCCCGTTTCTATATAACTATACGTTTACTATGATAGCACAAACTCAAGCAAAACGCAATCCTCTTTGTGTATTTATTTTTAGTTTAGACGAGCATTTTTAAGTATCGTTTAGTAGATTTAAGCGACAAACAAGCGACAAAACGACAGCGAAACACGGCATAAACCCTGTAATATCAATGTTTTTGCCGTGTTTTATATAGTCTTTCTCGAAGTAGACCGATATGCCCAAGTCCCTCAGTTCGCGCACCGTGTCCAGACAGTCTACCGTGTTTCGGGCGAATCTGGATAAGGATTTGCAGAGGATGCGGTCAACCTTGCGCTGCCTGCAGGCGCGGAGCATGGGCGTTCTCCGCACTGCAATACTGGAACGCGGTCAGGAGCCGGTTCTCCGTTTTGTCGCCGTTTAAGATATAGTTGATGCCTACGTCCACACGGTAATGCCTTGCAACGATCTTTGTGACGGCCATTATCTGCGCGCTGCCTGTTCCATGAGTTCATACACCTTCCGCATGAGGAAAACGGATTGTGCCGCGGTTTCCGGGGAGGCGACGCCCTCATTGACGCTCCTTGCGATCTGATTGATGTTGTTGCCGATGCGGTGGATTTCCTCGTACAACTTGCCGATCTGCTCTGTCGGACGCGCTTTGACGGGCGACTTCATGATAAGCCTGCGCAGGTAAACGCTGCGGGAAAGCCCGCAGCGTTTGGCGTCCGCTTTAAGACGCTGTGCTTCGGCAGCGTTGAGCCGGAGGCACAATTCCAATACGGTGTCTTTCGCCATATCGACGCTCCTTTCTACGGCTCGCGCCACAGCTTTCCGCCCGCAGGCGGCATTGGGGTCAGGGGTT
>ERZ779866.272-NODE-272-length-58396-cov-5.738760_pt1 | contig 58396 bp, 46 predicted proteins | sample MGYA00511248_ERZ779866 | MGnify/ENA primary metagenome ERZ779866 (study PRJEB29588, sample SAMEA2155758) | human gut metagenome | biome: human gut; feature: human-associated habitat; material: faeces | place: Denmark | collected 2008/2010 ... | reverse complement strand
ATTGAGTTAGAAATTAAATAAGGATCTGTTATGGCTGAAAAGAAACAATTTCCTCGAGTTGAACGTGTCGAAGGAGAGGAACGTAAGAAGGCATTAAGTGCGGCATTGGCTCAAATTGAAAAGCAATTTGGCAAAGGCTCAATCATGCGCATGGGTGATAAAGGCATGAACGAGGACATTGATGTTGTTTCCACTGGATCCTTAGGATTGGATTTGGCGCTTGGTGTAGGCGGTTTGCCACGGGGGCGCATTGTGGAGATTTACGGTCCGGAGTCCTCGGGCAAAACAACGCTCGCTTTACATGTTGTTGCCCAGATGCAAAAAACCGGTGGCACCTGTGCATATATTGACGCGGAACACGCTTTAGATATTCAGTACGCTCAGCGTTTAGGGGTTGATTTGGGTGAATTATTGATTTCTCAACCGGATACCGGAGAGCAGGCGTTGGAAATTTGTGACGCGTTGGTTCGTTCGGGTTCCGTCGATATGATTGTTATTGATTCCGTGGCCGCATTAACACCTCAGGCAGAAATTGAAGGGGAAATGGGAGAAGCGTTGCCAGGACTTCAAGCGCGACTGATGAGTCAAGCTTTGCGGAAATTAACTTCTTCGATTAAACGAACGAACACTTTGGTTGTGTTCATTAACCAAATTCGCATGAAAATCGGTGTCAGCTATGGTAGCCCTGAAACTACAACCGGTGGTAATGCGTTGAAGTTTTATAGCTCCGTTCGTTTGGACATTCGTCGGGTTGGTGCAATTAAGAAAGGTGATGAAGTCATTGGTTCGGATACCAAAGTCAAGGTGGTGAAAAATAAAGTCGCGCCCCCCTTTAAGACGGCACAATTTGATATTCTCTACGGCGACGGCATTTCTCACGAAGGGGAAGTCATTGATATGGCCGTTGATTTAAACATTATGAGTAAGTCGGGGGCTTGGTTTGGTTATCAAGGTCAAAAAATTGGCCAGGGACGCGATAATGCCAGAGAATTCTTAAAAGCGCATCCGGATGTGATGGCGGAAATCGAAGACAAGATTCGTGATCTCAAGGGGATTAAAGGAAAACCTAAAGTCGTTGATAACGGTCAAGTGGCAGAATCTGCCGTTGAAGAAACCGATCTCTTGTAATCAAATGGAGGGGCTCGTCTGAGCCCTTCATCTTTAAATGGGTAGTTTGTGAACAACTTTGATGATAGAGAACAGAAGGCTGGTCGTTGCGGTCAACAGAGGTCTCCTCTTACGTTAAAGGCTCGGGCGATTCGTTGTTTAGCGTTACGGGAGTACTCGCGAAAAGAACTTCGCCAAAAATTATTACGTTTTCAAGGTGATGAGCCCAACGAGCGTGAGGTTGAGGAACTATTGGATGATTTAGAGAAACGGAATTATCTATCTGATGAGCGATTTGCAGGGACCCGAGCTCGCATCCGGAGTGCAAAGTTTGGTAATGCCCGTATCGCTTATGAATTGAAAATGCAAGGCGTATCGGCTGAACATATTGCAAAAGCATTGTCCCCTTATAAAGAAACAGAATATGAACGAGCTCAAGCTCTATGGGAGAAGCGGTTCGGTAATGCTCCAAAGGACTTTAAGGAGCGAGCTAAGCAAATTCGCTATCTTAGTAACCGTGGTTTCTCGATGGACGTCATTCGACATGTCATTGAGAGTTCTGGAACAGATTTTGAAGACGGTTCAGATTTTGAATAGGTCGGCTTGCGCCAACCTATTCAGGCCTAAAGAATTCCTTGTCGCTTTTGTGCTGACAATAAAGTGTTATGTAAAAGCATGGCGATGGTCATGGGACCAACGCCGCCAGGCACCGGCGTGATCCAGCTTGCCACTTCCTTCACAGCGTCAGTATCAACATCACCGCACAGCTTGCCGTTTTCATCTCGGTTAGTTCCCACATCGATGACGATGGCTCCTTTTTTGACCATGTCCGCTTTGACAAACTTTGCTCTACCAATCGCAGCGACAAGCACGTCGGCTTGTTTAGTGTAATAGGACAGGTTCGGAGTATGACTGTGAGTCATCGTGACAGTGGCGTTTTCTTGGAGCATCAACATGGCTAAGGGCTTTCCAACAATGTTGGAGCGTCCCAAAATAACAGCATGTTTACCCTCGAGCGAGTAACCGATAGCATTTAACAATTCAATAATTCCCGCCGGAGTGCAAGGTTTGAAGCCCCCTCCAGTTGTAACTAACTTTCCAGTGTTGTAAATGTGAAAACCGTCGACATCTTTTTCTGGATGAATAGCTTCTAGAATGGGTCCTGACTGAATATGTGAGGGAAGCGGCAGTTGGACCAAGATGCCATCAACGGTGGGATCTTCGTTTAAGGAACGAATGGCCTCGAGAAGGTTCGCTTCAGAACACGTTTGAGGTAAACGCAACTCATAAGAGGTGATCCCGACCTCGTTACAGGCCCGAATTTTGTTTCGAATATAGACTGTGCTGGCCGGGTTTTCGCCGACTTGAATGACTACCAGTTTGGGAACGCGAAGTAGTTTGTTGACTTTGTCTTTTGTGTATTGGCGGATTCCCTGTGCAATTCGTTTGCCGTCAATAATTTGTGCTGTCATGGTGGTATTAGGTGGAAAAGAAAAAGCCTGCAAGGACGTGCCTCGCAGGCAAACATAACTTAAAACTAGTGGCCTTGACCGGCAGCCCCGAGTACAACACGCATTAAGTCTGCGACTGTTCCGGAATTGGTCTTATCCATAATAGAAGCACGGTGGGCTTCAACTGTTTTAATAGAAATGCCCAGGTCATCGGCAATTTGCTTATTCAAGCGCCCGGCAACAATGCGTTCAAGAACTTGTTGTTCGCGGGGAGTCAGCTTAGAAAGCATGGCCTCATTGAGTGATTGCCTTTCACTTTGCATCCGGTTTTCACGAGCTTCATTAAGCAACTTGGCAATGAGCGGTAAAAGAATTTCGATTTTTACCGGCTTTTGCAGAAAGTCTGCCGCCCCTTTTTTGAGTGCGCTCACTGCAATGGGCACATCGCCGTGCCCCGTTAAAAAGACGATAGGGATCGTTGCTTTTCGGGCAATAAGGTGGTCTTGAACTTCAGTGCCAGTCATTCCGCCGGGCATACGCTGATCGAGCAAAAGCACCGCAATGGCGTTAGGATCATATTTGGCAATGAAAGCTTCTCCACTTTCAAAGGCTTCAACACGATAGTCTTGAGACTCAAGTAAACGTCGCATAGAGTCTCGGACATCAGCGTCATCATCAACGACATAAACCGTGCCCAAAGGCTCTTTTCGAATATTGTCAAAATTGAAAGCAGGGTACGACATAAAACACACCTTTTGACAGGTCTAAAAATTCAAATACAAGGAGTAATTCTAACCTGATTTCTCTTCTTTCGAAGGCAGGGTTAAAGTGAAAATAGTCCCGTGTCCGATATTGTCGGAAATCGTTAGACGTCCGTGATGAAGTTCGACAATGGTCCGGCAGATATTTAAGCCCATCCCCATGCCGGCACTTTTAGTTGTAAAGAACGGATCGAATAAATGAGCCTTATTTTCGTCAGGAATTCCGGTTCCGTTATCTGCGACCTCAAAAACTACGTGATGATCAGCTGAATAGTAGATGGTCAGAGAGACTTCGGGTTTGCGACCTTCGATGCCCGAGCTTGCTTCGATACCGTTTTTAATTAAATTTAAAAGAACTTGTTCAATCATGATTTCATCACACCAGACTGTGTGCACGTCTGGCGCTGTGAAATACTCAACCTTAGCGTTATAGCGACGAGCTTGAATCGTAGCGAGTTCTTTGACTTCATCAACAAGATGCTCGATGGCGATCGCTTCCATTTTTGGCTCGGACCGGCGCGTAAACGACCGAATGCGTCGAATAATGCCTGCGGCCCGCTCCGCTTGTGACTCAATGCGTGAGACCGAGTAAAACATTTCGTGTTCTTCGGGGACTCCCGCTTTTTTCATCATACTGGCCACCACGTAAGCGTAATTTGAAATAGCTGACAGCGGTTGATTAAGCTCGTGGGCTAAAGAACTCGCCATTTCACCCATTGTTACTAGGCGCGAGTTTAGTTCCGAGCGCGCTTGCTGTTCAACAAGCAACATCTCATTTTTGCGTCGTTCAGTGATATCGGACAAAATTTGCAATCGGACTTCTGTGCGATCGGTCCATGTGATTGTTCTTTCATGAACTTCAAACCATAAATCCAATGCCTCATAATAAAAATCGGTGGTTCGTCGAGACCCTTGCTGAACGAGCTGTTCATGTGCGAAGAGATGACCGTTACTATTTTCTCCAAATAACTTATCGTAAGAAGAATTTGAAAACAGCAGCATGTCAGTTTGGGGATCAACCACACTAATGGCGTCCTGCATGGATTCCAGAACTCGAGTGAAGCGTTCATGTGCGGCAGTGACACGTTCTTGAGCTTTTCGAATTTCTGAGATATCAGTCAAAGTCCACAACCATCCGAGTTGATTGCCTTCGACCGTGATCATTGGCGAAATGCGAAGAAAAGCATAAAACGTCGTCCCATCGGCGCGAATTGGGCAGAATTCGTAGCTGGCTGTTCGGATTTGCCCATGTGTAATGGCGTCGATAAGTTCTTGAAGCCTAAAGCCTTCTTCACCTTCAGGCCAATAAGAATAAGGAGGCACTTGACCGACCAAGTCAGAGGGGCTTCCGAGTCCCATGATGTCGGTAAACGTTTTATTTGTGTAAATGATACGTCCGTTACGGTCAGTCACTTGAAGACCGGAAAGTTGGCTGTCGGAAATGGTTTTTCTCAATGCAGTTTCGGCTCTAAGCGCCGTTTCAGTACTATTTTGTCGCCAATTAAAACGAATCAAACCCAAGAGGGCAACGATTAAGAAAATCCCTAAAGCACTGATGACCCAAAATAGTGTGTTTTGGGAAATAAGTCCTTGAGCATAACTACTTACCTGTAACTTGAACGCAGGTGGCAACGGAGCGAGGGGAACTGTATATGAAATTGATCGTCGTTGTGAGTCGGTCGCGGCTGCGACTATGGCTTTGTCGTCAAAGAGCAAATTAACTCGGAAAGCAGCGTCCTGACCGCTTTTTGTTGCTTCACGGATAAGTTCCCAAAGCGAAATGCGTGAAATGATTAAAAGAGGTGTGGTCTCTTGGCGACGTAACGGAATAACAATGTCAACGAAAGGCGAGCCTCCCAAGGGTAAAGCGTAAGGTTCAGAGAAGGAGGCGGCACCTGTGCGCTTTGATCGTTTAATCGCCTCAGTAGTCTGACTTCGTTTGTAAGCCGTTCCGGCTGTTAGCGTTATATCGCCAAATGGTCCGGGGGAGGCAACTGAGGTCCTGACGATATCATTAAAATCCAGCACATTGATTTCAAGAATTTCTGTTCTGTCGCGCATGAGGGTGCGTGCCTGACGTGTCAATGCAATCAGATTCCCTTCGAAAGGACGCGACTCGGAAATAGCGCCGTGCAATTGCGTCAGACGATCCACGTCTGATGTTAGTCGGATATTGAAAGCTTCCGCCCAGAGTTCTGTGGTTTGATGAAGTTGAACAAGTTGTGTTTTTTTATCTTCGGTACGAATCAAATTGCCCACGAAAAGAAGAGCGACAATGACACAGATGAGCATGGTCCAAGTCATGATCACGCCCAGCATGCTTTGGCCTCGGAAGGGTTTGTCTCCCAGGATTTTGAAAGTTTCGACAGCGAAGATAGGGGAAGCGCTTTGCACGGTGGTTCACATAGAATGAAAAATCAATTTTTTTCAGTATTAACGTTGAACACTCTAGCGTTGAACGTCAAGACGAAATCTTAACAAAGATAAAGCGCACAAGGCTCTTTTAGTTTTGACTCAAATAGAATCTCCTGGTCATTCGGTGTCCACAACGAGTGTCTTTGTCAATTAGAATGGTGGCTGAAATTATTCGTATGGGGATTAGCATGGATCAAAAAGAATTGAAACGTTTGGTAGGTCAATCCGCTGTGGCTTATGTAAAACCTGGTGAAATTCTGGGAGTCGGGACCGGCTCGACGGTGGATTGTTTCATTGACGCACTGAAAGATAGCGGGATTGATGTTCCGGCCTGCGTGTCCAGCAGTGTTCGATCAACGAAAAAGCTTCAAGACTACGGTTATCGCGTGGTTGATTTAAATGAAGTTGATCGCATTGGCGTTTATATTGACGGCGCTGATGAGATTGACGCAAGTTTTTCGATGATCAAAGGTGGAGGCGGAGCGCTTACTCGAGAGAAGATTGTTGCCTCGGTGTCTGATCGTTTCGTGTGTATTGCCGATGCGTCGAAAAAAGTGGATGTTCTTGGACAATTTCCATTGCCGATCGAAGTCATTCCAATGGCGGTTCGTGCAGTATCGGCTGAAATTCAACGCTTGGGTGGAGAGCCGGTTTTGAGAGACTTCACCACGGACAACGGCAATAAAATTCTTGACGTCCATGGTTGGAAAATTGAGGATGCCTGCGCTTGGGAAGAGAAACTTAACCAAATTGTGGGTGTCGTGACAGTCGGACTTTTCGCTCATCGTGGTGCGGATATTTTGTTGTTGGGCACAGATGAGGGAGTGAAAACTTTTTCTCGATAAATAAAAACCACGGAGAAATATCTTCCGTGGTTTTGAGCGCCTTAATAGACAAAGCTTATTTCGGTGGCGTGTAATTTGGAACGTTGTCCACACCGTCACCGAAGAGGTATTTTTGCATCTGTTCGAGTAAATGTTTGCGGACTTTGGCGTCGGCCAAGTTGAATTGGTACTCATTAACCATCATGGTTTGGAGTTTGATCCATTCATCCCAAGCCTCTTTAGAGACGTTGTCGTAAACTTTTTTACCTAAAGGACCAGGTAAGGGGGCGTAGTCAAGTCCCTCGGCTTCTTTGCCGAGTTTGACGCAGTGAACCATACGAGCCATAGGCTGATCTCCCGAAAAAATATCAATGCCTGCATTGTAAAGTGTCCGTATGAATTTTTGTTTGCTTAATGCGATGGATTAGGTGTGTATGGCTGGAAATTTGCGTGATCAATTGGCGGCATTTCGCCGAACTCAATTGCAGAAAAATCAAGAAGGTTCCGAGTCGGTGAAGGAGGTAGCGGAATCGAAAAAAGAAGGCGCTTTGGCCAAGAGTGGTGTGTCGGTTGATTCATTATCAACTAAAACACCATCTACAAAGCCATATCGCCCCAATTTGTCGTTGACTCCTGGATTGCCAGTCAGTGAGCGTGGTAATGAAATTATTAAAGCCATTCGTGCGCATCGAGTATTGATTGTTTGCGGTGAAACTGGGTCTGGCAAGACAACACAGTTGCCAAAATTATGTCTTTTGGCCGGTCGCGGTCGTCGAGGAATGATCGCTCATACGCAACCCCGTCGCATCGCGGCGAGTTCCATTGCTAAACGTTTAGCCGAAGAAACACAGACGGAGCTTGGTGAATTAGTCGGCTACAAAGTGCGGTTCACAGACAAAACCAAGTCGAGTGCTCGCATTAAACTCATGACCGACGGGATATTATTGGCAGAAACTCAATCGGACCCGCTGTTGCGAGCGTATGACACCATCATTATTGATGAAGCCCATGAAAGAAGCATTAACATCGACTTCCTGTTGGGGTATCTGAAGGCGTTGCTAAAGAAACGGTCGGATTTGAAGGTTATTGTGACATCCGCGACGATTGACACAGAACGATTTGCCAAACACTTCGCCGACGATAATGGGGAGCCTGCGCCGATTTTAAGCATCTCCGGTCGCACTTATCCGGTCGAAATTCGCTACCGTCCAATTGAGGAAGCTGACGAAACAGATGATAAGAGTCTGATGGGAGCCATCTGCGACGCGTGTGAGGAACTTATGCGCGAAGGCAGTGGCGACATACTAGTTTTTTTACCGGGAGAGCGTGAAATTAGAGAAGCGTCTGAGGCGCTAAGTTACAGTATGCCTTCCAGCACGGAAATTTTGCCGCTTTACGCCAGACTGTCCGCGGCAGAACAAGAAAAAGTTTTTAAGACAACAGATAATCGCCGAATTGTTCTCGCCACCAATGTCGCAGAAACTTCTATTACCGTTCCGGGTATTCATTATGTTGTGGATGCGGGGCTTGCTCGAGTTAAACGCTACTCGTATCGCAACAAAGTTGACCAATTACAGATTGAACCTGTCAGTCAGGCTTCTGCTAATCAGCGTGCTGGTCGGTGTGGCCGTATCGCAAACGGAATTTGTATTCGACTCTATAGCGAAGAGGATTTTGCCCGTAGTGCCGCGTTTACCGATCCCGAGATCATGCGTACTAATTTAGCGGCTGCCATTTTACGAATGAAGTCACTAAAGTTGGGTGATGTTAGAAGCTTTCCTTTTGTTCAAGCTCCCCCCAATCGAGCGATCGTTGATGGTGTTGGATTACTGAAAGAATTAAATGCGCTTGACGACAAAGAGCGTTTAACTGATGTTGGTCGTGCGCTTGCCAGATTGCCTGTTGACCCCAAAGTTGCTCGCATGCTCCTGGCAGCTCAAGAAAACGGAGCACTTTCTGAAGTATTGATTATCGCCAGTGCGCTTTCGGTTCAGGATCCCCGAGAAAGACCGATTGATCGGCAGGAGGCCGCTGATAATGTGCACCGTGCCATGGCTGATGACAAAAGCGATTTCCTAACATTTGTGAAGCTGTGGCGATATGTTGAAAACGCAACCGCTAACAAAGAAAGCAATCGAAAACTCACAGAAGAGTTTAAGCGCAAATTCCTTAGCCCACGCAGACTTCGTGAATGGAAGGATGTTTATAAACAGCTGAAAGAAATGAGTTTGGAGCTTGGTTGGAAGCTTAATACTGAAACAGCTAGTTATGAACAAGTTCACTATTCTTTACTGACCGGTTTGTTAGGTAACTTGGGCTATAAGATTCCTGACGCCGAACCCAAGTCAGCGCCATTTTTAGGAGCTCGTGGCATTAAATTCTTCATTTGGCCAGGCTCTCCTCGGGCGAAAAAATGTGGTCGTTGGATAATGGCTGCAGAACTGGTGGAAACATCGCGACTCTTTGCGAGAACTGTTGCAGATATTGATCCGCTTTGGGTTGAGCGAGCTGGCGCTCATCTCCTGAAAAAGAGTTATTCAGAGCCGCATTGGGAGAAAAAAGCCAATTGTGTGATGGCGTTGGAAAAGGGGACTCTTTATGGCCTAACGGTTTACGGAGGGCGAAAAGTTTCTTATACGGATAAGGATCCTGGGCTGTGTCGTGAACTGTTTATTCGACAAGCGCTCGTAGAGGGTGAGTTTGAATCGCAAGCGTCGTTTTTTAAACACAATCAACAACTTGTTCGGGAAATTAAAAATTTGGAACATAAAGCTCGTCGATTAGATGTCTTGGTTGACGATGAGCTCATTGTGCAGTTTTATGACAGCCTTTTACCGCAGGAAGTCACCAGCGGCGTAACTTTTGAGCAATGGCGTCGCAAGGCCGAAAAAAACAATCCTAAATTGCTCTACCTTTCCCGGGAAGAACTGATGAAGCATGAGGCTTCAGGGATAACAACGCAATACTTCCCAAAATTGGCCCATGTCAAGGGAGTTGATATGGCGCTGACCTATCACTTTGAACCAGGTAGCCCCAGAGATGGCGTGACAATGGCAGTTCCCCTTTTTGGACTCAACTTGGTTGATGAGGTGCGAGCTCAATGGTTGGTTCCCGGTATGCTAAAAGAAAAGGTGCAATTGTTAGTAAAGAGTTTGCCTCAACGGTATCGTCGCCACTGCGTACCGCTGGAAAATTATGCAAAAGCCTTTGCAGCCCGACATGAAAAAACATTCGGTGAGCGACCGCTGCTGGAAGCGATAGCTTCTGATATTGATGAACAATTCCAAATTAAACCTAAAGTTGCTGATTTTAAGCCTGAGCAACTCCCGGCACACCTTTTCATGAACTATAAAGTTCTTGATGAATACGGGCGACAGATTGCGATGGGGCGAAATTTAGCGGGATTAAAAAGTGAATTCGGCCAAGAGGCACAAAAATCGTTTCAAGCTGTTGCCTCAGAAGATGCGGCGGTTTCTGCTGAGCTCAGTGATGAAATTACAAGTTGGAATTTCGGTGAGTTGCCGGAAATCATGGAAATCAAGCGCAAGAATATTTCTTTGATTGGGCATCCGGCGTTGGTTGATCGTGGCGATGTGTGCACGCTTGAGGTTTTCGATGACCCAGAGGAGGCTGCAAAGCAGCATCGCAAAGGTCTATTGAAACTTTTTAAATTACAACTTCGAGAACAAATTAAATACCTTGAAAAAACATTAAAGACTTTGCAAGCAGTGCAAATGCAAGCGAGCATGGTGCCAGCTTTGGCACAAGCGTTTGACAGTTTTGAGTCATTGCGAGAGGCAGTGATAGATTGTGCTTTAACGCAAACCGCGCTCGTTGATCCCTTGCCTGTCAATGCGTCACAATTTGAGGAGCGTCGACAAGATGCTAAAGGTAAACTCAACTTGATTGCCCAAGAAATTGCGAAGCTTCTTTCTGAAATAGTTGAACTGGCTTCGCCGATCCCTCGAAAATTGAAAAATTTCCCTGATAAGGCAGTCATCGAAGACGTAAATGCACAACTGCAAGCTCTTTTTTCAAAAGGCTTTTTAACGAATACGGCTTATTCCCATTTAACCCAATATCCTCGGTATCTACGAGGGATCGTTTGGAGACTCGATAAGTGGCCGGATGACCGACAAAAGGATGCGGAAAAAATGCGAGATGTTAATCGGTTTATCACCATGTATCAGCGTGCCATTCGATCAAGAAAAGGGGTTGAAGATGATCGTCTTGAAGAATTTCGTTGGATGATCGAGGAACTGAGGGTCTCGCTTTTTGCCCAAAAACTTCGTACGCCGATGCCTGTTAGTGTCAAACGTCTCGACAAAATTTGGTCGTCTATGCAGTATTGACGAAGGCGTTGTTCCTGAAACCCGTTAAAAAAGAAAGTTCCGTAAAATACGAGCAGCAGATATTTCGTTAAGGATTCGATACATGTACGATATGCCGATTAGGCCAGCATTTTGGAATATCCCGTTTTGGGCACAGGTGGGTTTATATGCATTGGGATTTGTTGCAGTAGCTGTGTGCATTTGGGGTATTTGTCGTTGTGTCAAGTTATGGAAAGAAGGAAAAGTAGAGACCTTGCCGGCGGAGCGAAAACTTCGCTTGGAAGGGCTGTGGCGAGATGCTTTTATGCATAGGCGCTTGTTGAAAACACCGAGCGGACTCATTCACTTTGCGATTTTCTGGGGATTCCTTTTTTTATTTTTTGGCACTGCAACAGCTGTTTTGGACTGGGACATCGGTCATTACCTCTTTGATGCGCGATTTCTTAAAGGCAACACCTATTTGGCGTACAAATTAATTTTGGATATTGCTGGTCTTGCTGCCTTTGTTGGGTTAGTGGCGGCTGCTATTCGGCGTTTTGTGTTGCGTAAAAAAACGCTTGAGCGTTCTTGGCGATTTATTTGGATTTTGAGCTCATTGGCTGCCATCATCTTGACTGGATTCATTGTCGAAGGACTGCGGCTGGCGGCAGAAGCGCCCGCCTGGGCACATTTCTCTCCTGTCGGTAATTGCTTCGCAATGTTGTTTAATGAACTTTTCACTGCGGAGCAATTGCATGGTGCTCACTTAACATGGTGGATTGTTCATGCCGTTGCGGCTTTAGTGTTTGTGGCATTGATCCCCTTTACCTATTTTGGCCATATGTTTAAAGCGCCAACCAACATCTACTGGCGTAAATTAGGTCCAAAGGGACGCATTGAAAAAATCAATGATATTGAGGAACAAGAAGAGTTTGGTGTTTCTCGCTTTGACCAATTTACGGCAAAACAACGACTGGATTTCGATGCTTGCACCGAATGTGGTAGATGTTCGGAAGTTTGCCCAGCTCGTCGCGCAGGAAGCCCTTTGGACCCGAAGGCTTTGGTCATGCAACTGAAGGCCCGGTTGCACAATCCGGGTGATGACAGGGAACTGGTCGGAGGTATTATCGATAAGGATGCCCTTTGGAGTTGTACAACGTGCGGCGCATGTGTGCAGGCTTGCCCGGCTCGTCTGGATTTGCCTCGAACCATTGTTGATATGCGTAGACACCTCGCTCTTGAGGAAGGGGACTTTCCTCCAGGGTTGGCTAAAGCCCTACAAAACACACAGACAGTGGGAAATCCTTGGGGTATGGATCCTGCCAATCGCTTGGACTGGGGCAAGGATTTGAATTTGCCAATCGCCAAGGAAGGCGAGCCTGTGGATTTTCTCTATTGGGTCGGATGTTCAGCCTCGTATGATCGGCGCGCTCAAAAAATTGCTCGTTCCATGGTGAAAATTTTACGTGCAGCAGGGGTTTCTTTTGCCATCATGCAGGAAGAACGTTGCCATGGTGACTTCGCTCGTCGAAGCGGAGAGGAGTACACGTATCAGCTTGCGGCAATGGAAAATATTGAAAATTTGCACAAATATCAATTCAAACGTATTTTGGCCCACTGCCCTCACTGTTTTAACACGCTTAAAAACGAATACCCTCAATTTGAGGGGGGACAATTTACGGTGATTAGTCATACGCAATTGATTCTTGAATTGATTCAAAGCGGTCGAATTAAACCGAAATTGGCCCAACCTGAAAAGATTGTTTTCCATGATCCATGCTACATGGCAAGGTATAACAATAGTGTTGGAACGTCTCGTAAGATTTTCGACTCGATTGAGGGACTTAGTCGTGTTGAGTCAATCGAACGAGGTAAAGCTGCCATGTGTTGTGGCGCAGGGGGCGGTCAAATGTGGATGGAAAGCACCACGAAAAAGATTAACTTCATTCGACTAACGGATTTGCGAAAATCGGCTTCGACGGTCGCAGTGGCATGCCCTCATTGCCTGACTATGTTCGAGAGTGCCATGGTTGGTGATAAAGTTCTTAACGGAATGGAAATTGAAGAGTTGTCTGAAATTGTCGCAAAAGGATTGGAAGACTGAGGTGGTCCCGCACCTGAAACAGTTTTTTATCTACGGTGGGATTGGTGTTATTAATACTGGAATCCATTGGGGTGCTTTTTGGATTTTTTATTCTTGGTGCACGTTTTCCCAAAGTCGCTCGAATCTTTTGGGTTTCCTAATTGCTGTCACGTTTTCCTATGTGATGAATGCGACATTTACATTTAAAAAGAAGCAAAACGTCGTTGGTTATATCAAAATGGTGATTGTCATGGCATCCATTTCTTGGGGGATTGGGTGGTGTGCTGATCAAAGCGAATGGCACCCCCTTTTGACATTGGTTTTGTCTTCCGGCACGAGTTTGTTATTGGGCTTTTTGTTGAGTAAATTTTTAGTTTTTCGGTAAGCTGGACCAGAATGGTAAAACGTTAATAAAAACGGCAATGGTACTGCCATACCATTGCCGAGCAAGAGAGATCAAACCACCAAACTAGATTTGCTGCTCTTCCTTTTTGTTTTTCCGCCGGAAAGAACCAGAGACCATTTCAAATTTAAATAAACGGCACTCCAGTGGTCCGTTGAAAATCACAATCTTTCTAGATTCCGATAGACGCATCTGTTGAGGAAGTTTCCGATCACTGGTCAGCATCCATGCCGTCCAACCTGAAAATTGTCGTTTGAGGTTATCTGCGACATTTTTCATCATCGATGCAACAGAGGCGCTTTTCGGGGTAGATTGTTCACCGTAAGGAGGATTAGTCACAATCATGCCGTTTTCAGCCTGTGGAGTGACTTCACGAGCATCGCAGCGAGTAAAGGTAAGCCTACCATCCCTTAAAAGTGGTCCTAGTCCGGCGCGTTCAGCGTTACTTTGGGCTTTTTCAACAACGATGGACGAAATGTCGCTTGCTGCAATTTTTACATTCGCGCTGAGATTAACTGCAGCTCGTGCGTCTTCTTTGAGCTCTTCCCACAGTTCGAGGTCGAACATATTAAGCTTCTCAAAGGCAAATGAACGGTTTAGTCCCGGGGCAATATGGCAAGCAATTTGCGCGGCCTCAATCGCAATGGTTCCTGAGCCACAAAATGGATCCTGTAGAGGTTTTTCCGCTGACCACTCGGAGAGGGCTAATAGCCCCGCGGCTAAATTTTCCTTTAATGGCGCCTCGCCTTTTTCGATACGCCAACCCCGTTTGAATAACGGTTCACCAGAGAGGTTGAAGTAAAACGTGCAATGACGCTCCGTAATGAATGCGTGAATGCGAACGTCAGGGAACATTTTTTCAATGCTTGGGCGCTCGCCACAAACTTCACGGAATCGATCACAAATTCCATCTTTGATACGAAGCGTTGTGAAATCAAGGCTTTCCAGCGGTGAGCGATGGGCTGTCACATCGACACGAATTTTCATGTTTGGGTCAAAAAAACGCTCCCACGGCAAAACATGAGCCATATCGTAAATATCATTGCTATCGTAGTACTGTCGAGTCGCAATACGCATAAGGATACGACTAGCATACCGACTTTCCAGACAGGCTCGCATTGATGTTTCTAGAGCGCCTTCAAATAAAACGCCGCCTGCATTAATTTTTATGTTTTGGGCACCAAGGCTTTGTAGCTCTTTTGCAAGAATTGGTTCTAGTGTGCGTGGGCAAACAGCAAAAAAATGGTAATTCGGCATCAGCAATTAATTCCTATTCGGGACGTGGGCTAGAAAAATACAGAGGCTGCGAAGTTCTGCCCAAACATCTCCGCGATTATTAACAGTAAGACCTTTGGCTAGACGATCCAAATCAGCACAACGGTCCAAAGCGTTCGTGAGTTTTTTAGAAGAACAACGTCCAACGAGCTTGGAAACATGCATTCTCATTGAAGGCATTATTGGAGCTTGTCGGTTTTCAGACACGGCAATCGCATCGCGAATAAGCGAAGACAGCCTCATGAGAATAAATGGCAGGGGTTCGTCTTCGGCTTGCATCCCACTGACGGTACGCCCCACCCGGGCCACATCGCCCATACCGATAGCCTCAATTAAATCTTCAACACCATAGCGGGAAACATTCATGACACTATTTTCGACTTCCTGAAGAGTGAGTTCCTTCTGCGGGTACAGTAAAGATAGTTTCATAAGCTCCTGCTTGGCAGCCAGAAGGTTCCCTTCGGTTTGTTCAGCAAAAAAATTAAGGGCCTCCATGCTCATCGATTGTTTTTGTTGGCGCAAACGATTACTAATCCAACGAGGGTAGAGGTTGCGAGACACAGGTTGACAACTGATCACGTTGCCGCAAGTCGCGAGGGCTTTAAACCAAGCTGTTTTTTGAGTTGCATAATCAACTTGGGTGAGATGAAAGAAAGTGACAATGCCCTCTAAGCTGGGAGCCATTTTGCTGAATTCTGTGAGCGTTTTACTGCCCTTGACCCCAGGGCCAGACGATATCAGACGGACCTCTATAATTTTTTTATCATCGAATAAAGAAACAGATGTCAGAGCATCCATTAAAACGGACCAATCGCTGTTAGCCCCCAACGCTAGCACAGTTCGTTCACTGTAACCTAATTCTGAGGCTGTGCTTCTTAGAGCGTCACCAGCTTCCTGTGCTAGAAGGGGCTCCTCACCCAAAATGATCCAAATGGGATCAAGATGGCCGCTTTTTTGGACTTGTGTGAGAATTTTAGAAAGGTCTTCGCTTTTAATATTCATCACTGATCGGCTTTATGGTTGCTAGGCGATTGAGCAATTGCGTAATTAAATCTTGTTGAATTTCACGATAAAGCATGGCTTCTTCAGCATCGCGAGACAGATAATCTTCCTCGTTGTAGGTCATGTCTCTGGAGCCTGTGAAAGTCGTCGGGGGCAAAAATTCCGCGCCGTCTTGATTGGTGAGACGGAAGGTTAATTGTAAAGTCAGCTCATATTCACGAGCTTCGCCACGCATGTTTAGCGACACGACTTCGCGATTTCTACCTGAAGAGACCAGTTCCAAAATGGCATCGGCTTCCTCGGCTGTGTCAACCAAGGTGATGTTCGTTCCACCCTTGAGCATGCGACGAATTTCCGCCGCCATTTGATTATTGACGGGCAAGTTTACGAACATTGTTTCAATCGGCAAGGTGACACGTCCGCGAAGGTGAAAACCACAACCGGTCAGTCCAACAGCTAACGCCAATGATGACAACAAAAAGGAACGTCGTGCCAAAGACATGGTAACCATCTCAAGAGAAAACAAACAAGGCTCATTATACCGAGCTTGTTCTGAGCAAAATGTTTTTATAAGAGAAAGCCCGGCACGAAGCTCGCGCCGGGCCATGAATCAAAAGGCTAACGGTAGCTGTGTATCTAAGCCGCTACGATGTTGATGAGCTTCTTAGGAACAACAATGATCTTGCGGATCGTTTTGCCATCTGTGAATTTCTTCACATTTTCATTGGCAAGAGCCGCAGCTTCAATGTCTTCTTTGGAAGCTGTTGCAGCCACTGTCACAGAACCGCGAAGTTTGCCGTTAACTTGAACGACCAGGGTCATCTCGTCGGCCACGAGTGCCCCTTCGTCCACAGAGGGCCATGGGGCATCAAGGATATCTCCAAAGTGGCCGATGTAGCCCATGTCTTTCCAAAGCTGGGAAGTAATATGCGGAGCAATCGGGTAGAGCGTTCGAATTAGAATCGATGCGCATTCCTTCAATACGGAGGCAGAAGCGGCATCATCACCCAATTTGGCGCTTTCCAAAGCGTTGAGCATCTTCATTGTCGCGGAGACAACGGTGTTGTACTGCATGCGATCAATGTCGGAGCTCGCTTGCTTTAAAGCCGAGTGAATATCGCGGCGGAGATTTTTCTGCTCGTGTGTCAGTGTTTGGGGCAGATCATCACAGGCTGCAACAATACTGTCATGATGCTTGTAGCACCAATTCCAAAGACGGCGCAAGAAGCGATACGTTCCTTCAGCGCCGGAATTACTCCAAGCGGCTGATTGATCTGGAGGTCCCGCAAACATGACAAAACTGCGCGCTGTGTCAGCACCGAATTTGTCAATGATTGCCTTTGGTTCCACAACGTTATTCTTGGATTTACTCATCTTCTCGACACCGCCCATCGTGACAGGCAAGCCGTCATCTTTAGCTATAGCTTTGACAGGACGAGCTTTTTCATCGTAGAAAATTTCAATCTCATCAGGATAGTACCAACGCTTCTTACCATCGGGTTGCTCACGGTAGTAACACTCAGCAGTGAGCATGCCTTGCGTGAATAAGCGGGTGAACGGTTCGTCAAATTTCACTAGGCCCAAGTCGCGCATGACTTTAGTCCAGAAGCGGGCATAAAGCAAGTGCAATACAGCATGTTCAATTCCGCCGATATATTGGTCAACAGGTGCCCAATAATCGTTGCGAGCATCAACCATGGCGTCGTTGCTGTCATGAGAGCAGTACCGCATGAAGTACCATGAGGAGTCAACGAAGGTATCCATCGTATCAGTTTCGCGCGTCGCATCGGCTCCGCATTTCGGACATTTGCATTTGAGGAACGATTCGCACTTATTTAAAGGATTGCCAGAGCCATCTGGGACCAAATCTGTCGGTAACACAACAGGCAAGTCTTCTTCTGGAACCGGAACGGGACCGCAGTGTGGGCAATTGATGATGGGAATTGGAGTCCCCCAATAACGTTGACGGCTGATACCCCAATCACGGATACGGAATTGTGTTTTCTTTTCGCCTAAGCCTTTAGTTGCTAAAGCTTCAGCGATTTTGTCTATACCGTCATGGACATTTAAACCGTCGAACTCACCGGAGTTGACAAGCTTGGTATTGTCACTTTTATCAGCGTACCAATCTTGCCAGGCTTCTGTCGAGTAGGTCTTGCCGGGAACACTGACGACTTGACGAATTTCAAGACCGTATTTTTTTGCAAAGGCAAAATCGCGCTCGTCATGAGCAGGCACGCCCATCACAGCGCCCTCGCCATAGCTCATTAACACATAGTTGCCAACCCAAACTTCAACGTCTTTACCTGTTAACGGATGTTTGACATAAAAGCCGGTAGGCACACCTTCTTTTTCCTTCGTGGCAAGGTCAGCTTCGCTCACACCTCCCTTGGCGCATTCTGCGCAGAATTCGGCAACGCGAGGATTATCTTTAGCTAGACGCTTGGCAAGGGGGTGCTCGGCAGCAATCGCCACGAACGTTACGCCCATCAGCGTGTCGGCGCGAGTCGTAAAGACTTGCAAGAGCTTATCTTCGCCGTCAATCGTGTAGGGGAATGCGAGCTTAACACCAACGGATTTGCCGATCCAGTGTTCTTGCATCGTGCGAACTTGTTCGGGCCAGCCTTTTAGTAAATCCAGGTCCTTTAACAGTTCATCCGCATACTGCGTGATACCTAAGTAGTAACCGGGGATTTCTCGTTTTTCAACCACGGCGCCTGAACGCCAGCCTCGACCATCAACTACCTGTTCATTAGCAAGCACCGTTTTATCGACCGGGTCCCAGTTAACAATTTGGGTCTTGCGGTAGCAAATGCCCTTTTCGAGCATCTTCAAGAACATCCATTGATTCCAGCGATAGTATTCTGGAGTACACGTTGCCACTTCGCGCTTCCAATCGAAAGCAAGCCCAAGGGGCTTCATCTGGCTTTTCATGTCGGCAATATTGGCAAATGTCCACTTGGCCGGGGCGATGCCGTGGTTGATGGCAGCATTCTCAGCTGGCAAGCCGAAAGCATCCCATCCCATTGGGGTCATGACGTTATAACCCTTCATGCGAAGGTAGCGGTACATAACATCGTTCAAGGTATAGTTTCTTACATGGCCCATGTGGAGCTTGCCACTCGGGTAGGGTAACATGGACAACACATAAAATTTAGGCTTTTCCTTGCCATGAGCGTCTTTTGCATGCTCTACGGCATGGTACACATCAGCCTTTTGCCAAGCATCTTGAACTTCTGCTTCGACAATCTGTGGTGAATAGGTATCACGCATAGCCTTTTCCAATCTAGGTATCGGTTATTCGACATCATCGCCGTCAGGTGTGACGGTCACCCCATCTTTTGCGGATGGGTATCGTTTCTCAGCTCCGTGAAAGTCTAATATTTGACGGACTTTCGATAAGAGCTATTTAGATAAAACAATTTATGAAGTATAACGTGTCGATAACTAATTAGAACAGGTGAGATAGGGAAAATCACTTAGTCTTGACGTGGAGGTTTTGTATGAGCTTTCAACCGAACGTCACATATTAATAATTGATGAACGAAAATTTGACATGAGTAAAAGAAGTCTGTAAGATTAACAGTCTGAAAGATGAACGCGGGGTGGAGCAGTCTGGTAGCTCGTCGGGCTCATAACCCGAAGGTCGTTGGTTCAAATCCAGCCCCCGCAACCAATTGAATGTCTCAGTAGTCGAAAGGCTTCTGAGATTTTTTGTTTTTCACTTCTATACTCCACTTTTTTTCAAATCACTCAATCTGTTTTCAGTTTCCGTGTTGAGCTTTTCAGCAACAAAATTTGAGCTTGAAAACAACGCCTGTCTTTCCTCCTATTGATAAGCTTCGATAGAAAATCAGAGCACTTCACCAAGTTGCTCCTTTCTGTCTTATTTCATATGAGGTAAATGCTATGTCGTGTCAAGCGTTATGAAAACTGTTGCAATTTAGGGGGCGGTTCATTTAGGGGGATATTACTTTGTCGCCTAACAGATGTGGGAACGGTCGGATGTTTGTAAGTGGTTGCTATTTATACTTTTACACAGAGTATGTACAGCGCTTTTTCGGCGCTTTGTTTTTCTGCCTGTAGCTGCGATTTCCCTTATTAAGGGATGGAAAGCCCGTCAATTTAATAAGGGGAATTTTTACTTCACCTCTCCATTTAAGATGAGGCTATTGAGAGGATCGTTTAATTTATTGGCAATGTTAATGGTAGTGATATTTTTTTTCGCCAATAGCGCTTCCCCGGTACCTAATACCTTTAGTGATTGGATTGCTGTTTCTTTTTTGTGGTATGTTCGTAAAGTATCTGCAGAAAGAGATTTAAGAGTTAGAGAATAGGCTTTTATCTTGATGAAAAAGATGAAAGGCACTTTTTAAATGGGCAGTTCTTCCTAAGGGTTATCGACTGCATTTGAATGATTGCTGTCAGTTTCATTTACTCGTACACTGAAAGTAAAGTTGCGTCATATTCTCGGTGCGCCTCTTTTCGATTTTTCATTTGCTTTGCCCTGCGCCAGTTTGACGAACTTACATTGGCCCGACATTCTGGAATAAATTCCTGAAACGACTTGTTCCAGCTGTCTACCTAACGTTCATAAACGGAACCAGCCCTCAAATCCGTTCGTGAAGTAAGAGGGTTGGCAGTGACATATGAAAAATCTACCTTCTAAGAAAACTCTCAAGTTGTCAGCCATATCTATGGCGATAACCCTACTCGTAGCCCCCCCTTGCACTAGCGGATCCCTTTGTCGGTTCTGAATTATGGGTAACTTCTGGGTCAATTCAATACGACTATATTGATATAGATAATCAAAATGCAAGTGGAAGCGGGATTAATCTATCAAATGCTTCATTAATAGTCGGGGATACGAATGTCGATCTTATTAATCCATCTAATAGTGGTTTTTCAACCGGTATTTGGAATGTCCACGGCACAATGGATCTAGGAAAAACGACAGTCAACGTTTCCTCTCCAGGTTACCTTCAGGGGGTTATTAGCGATGGTAATTCTTCCCTAGATAGCTTGTCTATAACTGTAAATTCAGAAGACAATGTGGCCATGGGGCTTTATCTTTGTGATTCAAATGACACTGATGAACAAAACAACCGTTTTAATGTGTCAGGACAAACCATTGTTCAAGTAATCGCTGGTAGCACGGCCTATGGCATTTTATCTCTGAATGGAGACGGATACGGCAATATTGGTCAAACCGACCAGATTTATGGAGATGTTGAAATATCCGTTAGCGGTGGTAACGACGCTTACGGTTTTTATAACGACGGTAATGCATCTCTTAAGAGTTTAAATATAAAAAATGTAACGGCTACAAAAGGTGATGCGCGTGGAGTTTTTTTACTTAACACTTTTAGTACTGTAGATGCTGATATTCAAGAAGTCATAACAACTCCCCTAGATTTTAGTGTTGAGGGACATACAGGAATTCTTGTTACTGCAACAGATGGTGATGCCTATGGTATTGATTTTAATGGGGACAATGAAGACCAAATTAGTATTAAATTAAACAGTTTAAATATTGAAGCGAATGGCAGTGATAAGGCTTACGGTATAAATATTGACGAGGGAACTGGAAAGTCAACTCCAGTTACTATTGCTGGACCCGTAAATATCATTGCTAATGCGGGGAACAATGATGCTGTCGGTATTTGGGCTGCAAGAAGTGAGCTAACAATCAAAGATAGTTTAGAAGTTCAGGTTACTTCTCAAGCAACCAATAAGCGTGAAAGCTATGGTCTTATGGCCAGAGACAATAGTACTGTAACCATTGAGGGACCGGCAACAATTTCAGCATCCAATACAGCAACAGATGCAACCAAACCCTCTGAAATTGCCGCAGTAATAGCCAGAGATTCAACGGTTATATTCAATGATCGATTAGATGCCTCTATTTCCGGAGATGTGAGTCTGGCAAATGGAACAAATGTTACAGCAACCATCCGTGCAATCGGTAGCACAATTTTTGCGTTGCATGGGGGAACGATTGATGCCTCGGGAGGAATTGCAGTTCGAGAATCTGAAATCTCGGGAGGTGGTCAGTTAACAGCGGGAAAAGTTGTTTTATCGTCCGATAAAGATAACACCCTGACTATTTTGGGTGATTTGGTTTCAACATATGGCCAAATTGATGTCACTTTGGGTACCGGTTCTTCATTTATCGGTAATTCTCGCCAAGAAGATAGTGGTGCTGTTCTTCTAAATCTTTCTGGAGGAACATGGACACCAAACGGATCCAGCACTGTTTCAACGTTGTCCTCTGATGGCAATGGAGGTACGGTTGATCTTGAAAAGATGACAGAAACAGATCAAATCAATATCTCAACGCTTAGTGGTGGCGACACTCGATTTGCAACTGATCACCCAATAGCAGGTAGTGTAGTTATTGAGAATAAACAAGAAACGGGGCGTGCTGTTGTTAGTACTACAGGCGATATCAATGATGGTTATGTTGATCCCAAAGAATTGGTCAATGACTATTCTGCGGTCATTATTGATAAAAATGGCAATGTTGCGGCAGATGGAGTTTTAGCTGATGAAGGTCGCATATATGGCGCTCTGTCGGCTGAAAGTGACAGCTCCGGTAATTGGGTAATTTCGCGAGCTGAAAATCTTAAGTTGGCTAACTATTTCGATGCGGCTTCACTTTCAGTGCTGAGCTGGCGCCATGAATTGGACGACTATCACGAACGGATGGGAGAAATTCGTGACAACAGTGCATCCACGGGAGCCTGGGCTCGCATTTATGGATCTGAACAAGAATACGGGTATCGCCATTCTCAATCGCAGAGTACTTCCATTCAGGTTGGAGCAGATACCGCAATTGGTAACTGGAGAGTGGGTGCGGCTTTCTCTTATTCAGACGGTGATCTCGATCTTCATCAAGGAGACGGAGAAAGCGATAACTATTCAATTGGAGCGTACGCCACTTATGTGTTAGAAAATGGCTCTTATCTGGACGTTATGGCTAAATACTCTCGCTTATCTGTTGATTTCGATATCCGAGAAATGTCGGGTAGCTATGATAACAACGGTATGAGTATCTCGGTTGAGGGCGGACATAAATTTAGTCTCAGTGATTCTATTTTTGTCGAGCCTCAAGTTGCGATCACCTACGGCTATCTTTCCGGAGATGATTTTAAGTCTGCTAATGGCGTAAAGATAGAGCAGGACGACTTTAACTCACTTATTGGGCGCATTGGATTCCGTGCAGGCTATTCAGGTTTAGAAGATCGTATGCATGCGTACGTCAAAGCTTCAGTCCTCCACGATTTTATTGGAGATATGGACTCTAAGTTTACGTCTATGATAACCGGAACTTCCGTCAATCTATCTGATAATTTTGGCGATACCTGGGTTGAGTACGGAGTAGGGGGTTCATTCGCCTTCACTGACAGGGCCAACGGGTACGCTGAGTTTGAACGCACGTCGGGTGGCAGTTTGGATGAAAATTGGCGCTTTAACGTAGGTTTCAGATACACATTCTAATTTTTCAAATAGGAGCGGCCCTAAAAGGGCCGTTCCAGAAAATATTCATTCCAGCAGTTAGATTAAACTTTTCGGAGGTTGGGGAGCTGTCAAACGTCATGAAAACTGTGCACAAAAACGACAATTTTTGACCATCCCCTCAGTCGTTAATTTTCAAGGGCGCGGTTTTTCATGTTGGACTTAATTCGATAGCTATCTCCCATAATGGTTACAGGAACACAGTGATGCAGTAAGCGGTCCAAAATTGCTGTAGCAACAGTAGGATCTCCAAAAATCATTCCCCAATCTGTCACAGGCCGATTACTGGTTAATAAGATGTGGAATAGGGTTGCAGAACAGGAATTTTGAATCTCTATAGAAACCTCATCAAATCGAGTTCAGAAGCTGAGCGTAGTACTCATTGGGCGATTTCATCCCCAATTTTGAATGAGGCCGACGTCCATTATAGTAGTAAAGCCAGTCCTGTACATGTCTTTTGGCCTCCTCACGTGAATTAAAGCATCCGTTTAAAGGCAATGTTTCTCGTTTTAAAGTGGCCCAAAAAGCTTCTGCAGGAGCGTTATCCCAACATTGAGCACGTCGACTCATTGAGCTTCGTAATTGGTATTCTTGCAGTGTTTCTTGAAAAGCTTGGCTACAGTATTGAGAGCCTTGATCGCTATGAAAAATACAACCTGCATCGGGTTGTTCATTCTCATAAGCCTTTTTTAAAGCATTGATAACCAGTTGTTTGGTCATGCGCTTATCAAAGCAGTAGCCAACCAATCTGCGCGTGCCCAGATCAATCACACTGGCTAAATACAGCCAACCTTCAGCCGTTGGAATATAAGTAATATCACCGCACCAAGCTTGATTAATTCCAAACTCATCAAAGCGTCTGTCAAGCAAATTGGGCGCTTTGGGCAAATCGTGTTCACTGTCAGTTGTACAAACATATTTTCGGTGAAAACGATGCAATAAACCATCGGCTCTCATCAATCGACGTAGGCGTTTTATATCGATACTGATGCCTTTTTGCCTAAGTAATCGATGGCAAACAAGCACGCCGGGGACATAGCTTTTTGTCACGGTTTTAATTTCTGCTTTGAGCGTTTCAAGAATAAAAAAGCTATTCATAGCTAAAGTTGGCTTGGCTACTCCATTTAAAAATGGAGTAATCGGGAAATATTGTTGTCCACCCCTTGACAAAGAGTCGGGTTCCAGAGATGCTTTTTTTAGAAAAGCAATTTCTGCTTCTCGTTCTTTCAGAGCCTTGCGTAACCGAGCATTTTCTTCAGATAAGGAAACATTCTCTGAAGGCATTTGCCCTTTGGCTTGAATGATCCAACGATTGAGTGTTTTGTAACTGATCCCAAGACTATTGGCAACGCTCAGTTGAGATTCTCCGTTTTGGACACGGATGATGGCTGATTTTTTAAATTCTTCAGAAAAGCGTTTGTGCATTTTGATCCTCATTTCTGTCAAGTATTTTAAAAAAGTGAGAATCAAAATTCCGAAACTACGACCTTATTTCAGTCCCCTAATGAGTATTTTGTCAGCCTTTTAAAGGCTAATTGACTGGGCATTTAATCAGATCAAATATTCCGAAAATTCAACCCTCTTCCAACTTAAAACTAGGTTGTACCTTTTGGCCGTATCTCTATACATTGGACTTGTTATGTTCCTTCTTGATCACCATGAAGGATGGCGTTTTTGCAGTATGCGATTTTATCAAGTGTTTTTATAGCGAGATCGACTGTTGCACCAATATCAAAATCCCAAGCGATGATTTCCTTAAGTGGAATTTATCGGTGATTGGGACAGGATGTGTAAAATCCCTATACCGTCGGAGAGATTTCATTTCTCATTAAATTCTGATGTTTTTATAAATGTAAAAAAGCTTTTTCTCCAACTCCAAAATCGTTTGCGGATTCTGGTTAAAATAGGGAAACGTTTTTTTACGGCAATTTTAAAAGGATTTAGGTTAAGTATTTTTTTTGGGGCCTGGAGTGTAGTAACGAAATAATCAGAGAAAATCATGTTTATATCATAAGAAGTGAGTGATCGAATCATATTTACTGTAGCTATTTTTTCTTTATACTCGACGTTATGATTTTCGAAGTATTTACGTTTTAAGAAGGGCATTCCAGACGCCAAGCTTTTTCTTGCCCTCATAATTGAATAATCACCATCCTCACTATCTTCTGTGTAAACACACCAAGAATAACCATAATTTGAAAAAAAATTTGTTAACCTAACTTCACATTTTTCTATTGCTTCTTGTCTATTTTTGATAGGGGGTAAATTATTCCAATAACTGGTGAAGTGTTCAGAGACTAAAATCTTGTTTCGAAAAGCTAGAAAATAACTATGAATGTGGGTTGGCCAAGGATCCCCTTTCCATGAGCTAATTCCCCAAAAATCCAAGCGTAAATCATCCATTTTCGTGAGAATCTTTTCAAAGGGAATAAAAGGACCATAAACCGAAGAATTAGAAAGAATGAGTTCATCGCATTCTTGTAAAGAGGGTGACAAGATGTCCAAACCGAATTTATATGCATAAAAATCATATCCAAAGTTTTTTCTAGTATGGACTTCAATCCCCTCTTCTAACAAGGTCTTCTTCGCCTGTGATGACAGGAAGCCATTTGCTATAAAAACTACCCTACTGCAATTTTTCTTCAGTTCCCTAACAAAATAAAGTGCATAATCCCTCAAAGAGCCTTGGGGATCCCAGTACACATAGATAGCAAAGCGATTCACATGAAGAGCTTTCATATGATATATCTAATAATCAGCTTCTAAAAGAGAAAGAAGACATTTGCCATAATTCGTCTTCATGTAGGGAGTAATCATTGAAGAAAAATGTTCTTTGCTAATCCAATTATTGGTATAGGCAACCTCATCGGGGCTTCCTAACAAAAGTCCTTGTCTATTTTGGATCGTAGCAATATAAGAAGATGCAGCTAAAAGGCTGTCATGAGTACCTGTATCAAGCCATGTGTACCCCTTTTGTAAAATCTTTACAGTTAGTTCTCCTCGCTTTAAATACGCTTCATTGACAGAGGTTATCTCAAGTTCACCTCTTGCACTAGGTTTGATATCCCTAGCTATATCACACACTTGATTGTCATAAAAATATAACCCTGTTACAGCATAGGAGGATTTTGGTTTAACGGGCTTTTCTTCAATAGACAAAGCCCTAAAGTTTTTATCAAATTCAACAACTCCGTATCTTTCGGGATCATGAACTTGATAAGCAAAAACGGTAGCCCCTTCTGTGCGATTGCTAGCTTCACGCAAAACTTGTCCTAGGTAAGCCCCATGGAAAATGTTGTCTCCTAAGATGAGCGCTGAGGGGTCATTACCAATAAAATCTTTTCCTAAAATAAACGCTTGAGCTAAACCGTCTGGGCTAGGTTGCACACAATACTGAATATTCATACCCCATTGTGAACCATCCTTTAGTAGCTCTTCAAAACGTCCAATATCTCGAGGAGTGCTAATGACTAACACATCACGGATCTGAGCTCGCATAAGGGTAGTCAGAGGATAGTAAACCATTGGTTTGTCATAAACAGGCAACAACTGTTTGCTGACCGTGAGTGTGATTGGATATAAGCGGGTTCCCGAACCCCCGGCCAATATGATACCTTTGCGTGTCATAATAAAAATTTTCCTCTAATTCGAAAGTATTTCCTGTAACACTCTTAATGCGTAGCATTGCCATTCTTTGATAGCTCCAGCTGGCAAAAGAGAGTTTAACTTAGAATTGTCTAGTCTCGAATTCAATGGACGCTTCGCCGGAAGTGGATACTCTTCTGTACTTAACTCTTTAAGAGACTTAATCATGAGATTTTCGGATTGGGACTGATTGAAAATCTCTTTGGCGAACCCATGCCATGATGTCGTTCCATTAGGAACCAAATGGACAATTTCTGGTTTTTGTACTGGCTTATGCATCGCAAGCCAAGTTGAGACATCTGCAATGAACTCAGCGGATGTTGGTGCACCCACCTGATCGGCAACAATACCTAAGGAATCACGTGTACGTCCGAGACGGAGCATCGTTTTCATGAAATTTCTGCCATGTACACCATAAACCCAACTGGTTCGAAAGATGTAGGCTTTACAACCGCTTTCTAATATGGCTCTTTCACCCATAGCTTTTGTTGTACCATAGGCATTTATTGGGCTTGTGGGATCATTTTCTTTCCATGGCTTATCTCCACTGCCGTTAAACACGTAGTCAGTACTATAGTGAACGAGTAGAGCATCAACTTCTTTTGAGACTTCAGCTAGAGCAGCAACAGCATCTCCGTTAACTTTTGTCGCCGTCACAATGTCTGTTTCTGCAGCATCAACTGCTGTGTATGCAGCGGCATTGAAGATAATTTTTGGGTGCTCCTCCTTAATGCGAGCAGTCATATCTCTGATCTTAAGTAGATCTCCACCACGATCATTCCTACCAAGAAAGACAACGTCACCCGTTAATCCAAGAGAACGTTGAAGTTCCCAACCAACCTGTCCGTTTTTACCGAGGACTAAAATCTTGCTCATTTGAGTGCTACCAATTGTTGCCGTATTGCTTGGATGTCCATTCACGGTATGCACCGCTTTTGACTCGTTCAAACCATTCTTGATTTTGAAGGTACCATTCAATGGTTTTTCGAATACCGGACTCAAAATTTTCAGCAGGCCTCCATCCCAATTCTGTAGTAATTTTAGTGGGATCAATAGCATAACGTCTGTCGTGTCCTGGTCGATCTTTGACGAACGTAATCAAATTTGCATAAGAACCATCGGCATGAGGAACAAGTTCATCCAAAATTTGGCAAATTGTTTTCACGATGGTTATGTTGTTACGTTCATTATGTCCACCTACATTGTAAGTTTCTCCTAATCGACCATTTTGCAAAACACAACGAATAGCGGAGCAGTGATCTTTAACATAAAGCCAATCTCTGATATTCAAGCCATCACCGTAAATAGGTAGAGGTTTTCTAGCTAAAGCATTGGAAATCACCAATGGAATAAGTTTTTCTGGAAATTGGTATGGACCGTAATTGTTCGAACAATTCGTTGTCAAAACGGGGAACCCATAAGTGTGGTACCAAGCACGTACAGCATGATCGCTAGATGCCTTAGAGGCTGAGTATGGTGAGTTTGGACGATATGGAGTTTCTTCTGTAAAAGGCGGGTCATCAAAACTTAAACTGCCATAAACTTCGTCTGTGCTAACATGAAGGAACCTGAATGTATTTTGTTCGTCATGGGATAATTCTTTGTCATAAAACGCCTTTGCGCACTCTAAAAGATTCAATGTGCCCATAACATTTGTTTCAAAGAATAAATCCGGGCCAAAAATGGAACGATCCACGTGACTTTCTGCCGCAAAATGAACTACGGCACGAGGACGATATCTCGAAAAAATGTCGCCTACTACCTTTTTATCGCAGATATTGCCATGAACAAAAATATGACGAGGATTATCTTTAATTGACGATAAATTTTCTATATTTCCTGCATATGTCAATGCATCTAAATTAACCACAGGCTCATCGTTAAGTGCAAGCCAATCTAGGACAAAATTCGAACCGATAAACCCGGCCCCACCGGTTACTAAAATCATATAAAAACCTCTTCACTTTTGTTAATTTAAATTCTACCTATTACCACCCCAATCCACAGCGCAGTGTTAAATAGAAAACCATTACGTCTGACTCCCGCTTTTCTCAAAGCCTTTATGCTTTGCAATGTTGAACTCTTGCGGGCCTGACTGAAAAAAGCCAGACGATCTTGATTTTCCTTAGTCAGGAGAGGAGTACACTTGGTCAAATAGTAAACATTCTTCTCATTGTAATTCTTGTACCGACCATCCATGAACTTTTTTAATCGAATCCAAAGTGCACCGAGTGACCTATTAGATCCAACCACATTTTTTCGGTGCTGCCTATACAATAAAGACGAAATTGGATCATAATAAACCTTACCTCCAACTCCGGTAACTAATAAGTAGACCCACCAGTCATGAGATGGCACATCAATTACGCCGCCAAATGATTCTATAAGCTGTTTTGCTGCTTTATTAAAAACCATCGTGTTACCTCCGGCGATTGATTGCACAAGAGCATTGCTAAATGATGGGATTACCTTCATTAATGGCGAATATGTCGGCGGTGATGTTGGTCTCGCGTCTTCATCTACAATTTCTGTTCGACTGCAATAAAGTGCAGGAACATCTGTTGGTACAGTTTCTAACCAGTTTATTGCTCGTTGTAGCTTATCGTTTTGCCAAATATCATCTTGATCGGAAAAAGCGAAAAACTCAGAATCATTTTGGCAACAACAAGTGAGCTTCAGGAAATTTTGGACAAAACCTCGATGGGGACCATCAATCACGCAAACCTTGTGATGCCCATTCTGTTCTTGATCATAATTGTGAAGGATAGTTTTTGTGTTGTCACTAGAGCCATCGTCAGAAACCCACAAATCCCAATCGTAAAAAGATTGACGGGAAAACGAATTCAGTTGATCTTGTAAAAAACGTTCCCCATTATACGTTGCCATTAAGATGGTTAAACGCGCCACGACACTATCCCATTATGGTTTATTTGAACAGTTTAGCCTCTGCCAGATATGGTGCCAAGGCATCTTTTTCAGAAAGGCACGGAGTTTCATCTAGAGGCCAAACGATACCAATAGTTCTATCGTCCCAACGAATAGATCCTTCACATTCTTTGTGCCAGAATTCGTTGGTCTTGTAGCATACTTCAGCAAAGTCCGTCAGAGCAACAAAACCATGAGCAAACCCTTCAGGGATCCATAATTGACGTTTGTTCTCGGCGCTTAGCTCGTAACCAACCCATTGACCAAAGGTAGGAGACGAACGACGAATGTCCACAGCGACATCAAAAATAGAGCCCAAAACACAGCGGACTAATTTGGCTTGTGCATGAGGGGGGAGCTGAAAATGTAACCCCCTTACAACGCCTTTTTTGCTTCGGGAATGATTGTCCTGCACAAAATTAACATTTTGTACTTGAGAGTTAAAATCTCTCTCATTCCATGACTCCATAAAAAATCCGCGCTCATCGCCAAAAACGCGTGGTTCAATGAGTTTAACAGCATCAAGTTTTGTATCGATTACACTAATAGGCATCTTGAGTTCCTAGATTGACAATGATGTTATTTTACTTTTAAGGTAAACGTTTTACCAAAAGGTTTGAACTGAGAAGTGTGGACACTAGTTGTTTGCTTCAAAAAATTGATTTTGAATACTTTTAGCCATAGGACTATGTAGAGAAAATGAGTGATAAATCTAACTGTTATGAGGCATTTAAAAAACAGCTTTTAATGGATTATTTCTTACAGATTTGTCAATTTAGCCCTTCCATAGACAAATTTAATTTTTGGTTTTTGGGCATTTTAGGTGTTACCAGCAGCATTTTATTCTACCAACTCGACGTTTTGAATCAATATGTTAGCCTTGCTCATATTGGATTTATTTTTCTGTTTTTAGCCATATCAGGTTTTTTAGGAATACTGTCGGCCTATTTCGCTAATATAGCTCAATCCTGTTATACGATTACTAAACAAATGGTGTCTTCGAGAAATGAAATCTACGAGACAGCGATTCTCTTTGACGACAATACATGGAGCAGCTTACTTCACGACTTTATGATAGAAATACAGCAGAGGATATTTCCAAGACCTTTAATTTTTTTAAGTAATATTTTTTATAAATTCTTTAAACCAGATATTTTTAATATGATCGTATATGAATTACCTGCAAAATTCGTAGTATTGCAGCTGTTATTTCTTTCATTGCAAGTGTTTTCTTACATAATATCGATCTTACTGCTGGCTAGCTACTTTATATTGCACTAAGGAAAATAAGCTTCAATCATTTTCGTATGAAGTTTGGTTTGAGAAGGCTAGCGTGTGGTGCATAGCAGAAAATTAGCATTTTTGCCTATTTGTGCTAAACGCTCAACGAAGTTGAAGTTTTTCAGGGGGGAGGTAGTCCATTTGGTTGTAAATTACGCTGTCGGCAGACATTTGAACTATTCAGACGTAGAAAATACAAGATCAATGGATAGAATAATTGTCTATTGAGTATTTGTGTAACTTTGCTATGCTTTATTCATCCATTATCAGAGAGCATATTTTTAGGTTTAAGAGGAAACTAAACAGTTAACATTTCCACACCTTAGAGAAAATTTTCCGGCAAGTTAACCAAAGACCGTTGGCTTTGTAATAGTTGTGGACCTTTTGATACAAAGGTATGTTTGTGTTGACCGGTTCATTTTTAGTATCAATATGCAAGTCCTTTGTTTCCGGGACAGCAATTTTTTCCGGTGGTTTCTTCATCCCGAAAAGCTCATACTTGCACATATAGTTTTCGAGATTTAATCGCCCGATATCAAAAAATTCTTCTCTGTCTTTAGGATTACCTAATTCAATAAAAGATTCGGGAATTTCAGACAAGTTAAGCCCAGTATCTAAAAAGATTTTGAGGCGATTGTATAGGCACTCAAATGCCTGACGGCTACGAAGAGACTTTAAGTTATAAAGACAGTGATTGGCAGCCAAGGAGTAATAAGGTTGTTTTAATTTTTCATAGAGTTTCCGCTGGATTAATTCCGCTTTTAAGCTGGTCAATGCGTCACAGATGCAAGTGGGATCAATATCTTTGGTTTGCTGTAACGATGTACCATGATTAATCCGGTAATAGACGAGTACTTTGTCAAGAACAACAATCCGGTTCGCTTCTGCCAAAGCAGTCAATACAAATCTCAAATCATTAGCATTCCTTGTATTTTGGAAGTAGATTTTTTTATCCAAAATAAATTGACGCTTGAATAACTTGGACCACGGTGCTGGACTCGTGAAGGAGAAGATGTTGGCTAAATTAGTTTCTTTTGAAAAAATAGAATTTCTGGGACAACGCGTAAAATCACAGACCACAGGCATCGCTCCTATTGTGGCCAGTTTTTCATCGTAGTAATTCGCGCCAAACACACAGATTTCCGCATCAAACAGTTCGGCTTGATAATAGGCGTCGATTAATAAATTCGGAGCAAAATAATCATCGGCATCCAAAAATAAAAGGTATTCACCACTCGCATGTTGAATACCTAAATTTCGGGCAACACCCGCGAACTGATGCGTCTGCCTTAAAAGTTTAAAGCGGGGATCGGACTGGACATATCGGTTGATGATCTCTACGGATTGATCTGTAGATCCGTCATCAACGCACAATACCTCAAATTGTGGAAAGGTTTGGTATTTTAAGGAAAACAACGACAAATCAAGATACTTTTCCGCATTGTAAACGGGTATCACGACAGAAACCAAGGGTTTTGTCAATTGATCATGGTGAACGCCATCCATATCAAACCTCTTTATTGATTGTTTTCCAACCAGTGTAATTACGGTAAATGCTTTTAGGGGTTAATTCCTTAATTTTGTTCCCAAATATCCCTAGTCAGAACTTTATCCATGAAAGGAAGCAATTCCGGATGCTTTCGATTGGCCAAAATGAGTTCAACTTGTTGGGCGAAGACATTCAAATCATTGATGACTGGACACCCTTTAAACGCGTTTTCCTTTAGCAACGGCTCGTAAATCACGACAGACACCCCTTTTTCTTTTAATGATTTAATGATGTCTAAAACAGCGGATTCTCTGAAATTGTCAGATCCGGATTTCATTACTAGGCGATAAATGCCGATGCGTTTCTTCGCTAAGGTGGTGGCGGTTTTAGCGATAAATTTCTTACGAGTTTGGTTCGACTGAATAATCGCTTGGATTAGTGATTGAGGGATATCCTTAAAGTTTTTCAAAAGTTGATTGCTGTCTTTGGGCAAACAATAACCTCCATAACCAAAGGAAGGGTTGCAATAGTGCATCCCAATACGAGGATCTAGCCCAATTCCCTCAATAATGGTTTTCGCATCAAGCTTTTTGACAAAGGCGAACGTGTCCAATTCATTAAAAAACGCTACCCGTGTCGCAAGATATGCATTGGCAAATAATTTAATCGCTTCTGCCTCTGACGGTTCCGTCAGAAGAACCGGGGCCTCCCTTCTTTCACAACAATCCAAGAAAAGATCCGCTACGCGTTGTCCCAGGTTTCCCTTGACCCCCACAACAATTCGAGAGGGGAACAAATTATCTTCAAGCGCATGGCCTTCCCTCAGAAATTCCGGGACAAAGCAAACATTCTTTTCTCCGTTTGATCGAAGACTTTCGACAAAACCAACGGGAACGGTTGATCGGATAATAATGAGAGCCTCTTTATTGACGGATCGAACTTGTTTAATAATTGTTTGGACAGTTGAAACATTTAGGCTTTGGATGCTGTCATCATAATTTGTTGGGGTTGCAATAAGAGCGATGTCAGCCTCTTGACAGGCATCCGCCCAATGTAGAGTGGCCCTTAAATCTAATTTTTGTTCAAGAAAAAACTTTTTGATCTCTTTGTCTTCAATCGGGGAAATGCGTCGATTGATGCAATCAACCTTGTACGAATCTATATCTACAGCAACGACGTGGTGCTTACGGGACAGCATGACCGCATTGGATAAGCCCACGTACCCCAAACCGAAAACGACGATATTCATTTTTGAATCCGATTTTTTGCAGTAACCTTTTTCATTTTAACAGCGATTATTTTGAAAATAAGTAACCAATAAAATGAACATCTTTTGTGTTATGAGTTTCTTTAATAGATTGGTTTTTGACTCTTTTCATTAAGCAATAACCTAATTCTGACGTGCCGGCAACTTATTAAATTGAGAAATCAAGTTATTTTTCAATAAAGTGCTTTAGAACTTAAAGTCATAACCTTTATGTGTCAAATTTAAAACACTCGCTAATTTAACCTACCTGTAAGAAGCTAGTACCAGCGACAGGGCAAACTAGTCGTCTTTCCCTCAACAACGATGGATTAGGAGACCTTCCATGCTATTCGTTGATGCTGTTATTGTTTTACTGGCTATTTTGATAGGTGTGCGCAAAGGTGGTGTGGCATTGGCGTTTACCGGTGCGGCCGCCATGGCGGTTTTGGTCTTTTTCTGCGGTTTAAGGCCAACCGCAAATCCGCCGATCACGGTGATGTTGATCATTTTAGCTGTCACCATCATGTGTGGCGCATTGCAGTGCGCAGGCGGGTTGGACTTTTTGGTTCATATCGCCGAAAAGATCCTTCGCCGTCATCCCAACTACATTACTTTCTTAGCACCAATCATCACCTTCTTATTCGTGATGTTCACCGGAACGGCTTTTATCGCCATGGCGCTTTTGCCTGTGATCGCTGAAGTGGTTTTGGGGTGAATGAAAGCATCCCTGTGGTGGTTTGCGCATCCGCAACTTCCAATGCAAAAGGAACGAGTCCTTCTGTGTCACTTAAATTGAGAAGCCAATCGCCGATTTCAATTTGTCCGCTACCGCTGATTGATCCGAGGAATTGATGTTTGACTTTACCGGCTACCCTAGATAGGTCAATTCGTCCCATATTGGACGCAAAGACTTTCCCGTTCTTAACCGCTCGTGCAACAATGCCGGCTACTGAATAAGCCTCATCGGTATCAAAGATCATCGTGCCGTTGTTGACAAGTGATACGGTTGCTTCGTCTGACACGCCATAAAGCCCTGAGGCGAAGAGTTGGGTGTTGACAGTGGTGGCAGCGCCTACTTGGCTATTGATGATGAGCGAGAGCGTCCTATCATTTGGAAAATCTTTTTCAAATTCGTGGATGTTCGTTGAAAAATCAGCGCAACTGGAGTCGATAACATCAAAATTCGTAATGATCGAAATAGTTCCATTGTTGATGGCGGCTGCCTCGGTTGCTCCGTTGTTGGAGGCTGTGATCCCCATGAGTCCAACATAGGCGTCAAAATTTGCCTCAGCCAGAGCGACAGGACTCAAACGCCAGGTAAAGGACTGATAATACGGAATGCCTGCTTGAGCCATTTCTTCATCAGAAGGCGTTTGGTTATCACTTGTCATTGTCATCGAAGCTGAGGCGCTGACATAGCCCTCAATATCTGACGACAACGAAATTGTCCCGTTGTTGATCGCTTGAGTTCCGATCGAGGCCAGACCAATGTAAGAGGCAATCACAGCACTCGTTCGCTCATAAACGTATGCAAGTGTTAACCGGTTTTCAATTTGATGTTCTTGATCCCAGGTCTCTGTGATAATCCAATTGCCAAAATTGTTATCTGCGACTTCAGATGTATTGGCGATATGCACTTGGCTATCAAGCGAAACGTCCAACTCAACATCGGAGACTTGCTGCAATTGAATAGTTGCTTGATTAACGATTGGCGTGCCGACTGAAGATTGTCCGATTTGAAGATCGGTCGTTGGCTCAACGCGATCACTATCCATAAAAATGATTTCACTTGACTCAGGGCCGAAGGCTTGCATGTTCGACCACCAATACTGGTAATCTTGATCCTGGTTCCAGGAGTAGGTCATCGAAAAATTTTGTCTGAGAGCCACCGGACTAAACGTTGAACAGACGATCAGCGCTACAGGTAATAGTTTGAGCTCAAAACCTTTCATGATCTCTCCCTGAGATTCACTGCTGAAGATACTATACGGCGCAAAAGTTAATGTTTGTATTGTCGTTATGACTAAGGATAAACACTTGTACTTAATGATGGATTGCCAGTTTATTTCCGATTGATGATCGAAAATTCCTAAACAGGCAAATGGGAGAAGGCGGTAAGTCAAAAGCGTTAGTCTTTTATTTGAATGCGAGAAAATGAGAGATTCGTTCTTTGCGTATGGGTTGTTTCCGGAATGAAGTTAGTGCAATTGGTTGAGATGATCCCATAATGTCTTGGAAGTGGTCTGAACTCGTTGTTTTTCCAGCATACCCAAGCAGTTAACAGAATTCAGACCAACTTCAATCATCTATTGCCAGAACGGATCCATGTTCTTTAATGGGCTTCTCGCTCTAAAGCTTTCTTTTAACTTTTCGTGGTATTGCTCGGCTTTTTGTTGCATGCCCTCAGTGGAAACATTCAAGACGGCATGACGAGCGACAACCGGCTGGCCGTCAACATAGACATCCGACACATCTAAACCGGTTGCGGCCATCGCCAACGTGCGAATCGGGTTCTCAACTGTGCCGAGCCACACATTGTTTAGAGGAATTCGGAAAAAGTCCGCTTTGCAGCCTTGAGCGATTCGACCCAAATCGGAACGCTTCAAGACATCGGCGCCGCCCGCTGTGTAGGCGTACCAGAACGCTTCAAAATCAATGTCATGGCCGGCTTTGGGATCGGCGGCGTAGGCAAACATGCTTCCTGCTCGCATATTCATGAAGGGGTCAGGTGGGAAGGTGTCGCTACCCATCGCGAGTTTGATTCCGAAACGCCTGAATCGGGCAAAGCTTTGTAAACCCCGTCCGCTTCGACCATAGACGAGAGGGCAGTGGATAACGGAGACGCCACGCTGGCTTAGGATTTCCAGATCAGAATCTCCTTTTTCAGGAACCAACGTGGAGCCCGAGGTGTAAAGCGCATGAGAAATTAAAAAGTGATCGTTTAACAATTCGATAGAGTCCAAGTATTTCACAGAACTCATGCCAAATTGCTTCTGAATGAGGTTGTATTCAAAAGCGCCTTGAGCGGCGTGAAGCCGGATTAAAAAGCCGTGCTCTTTGGCAAAGGCTGACGTCTCTTTCAGAATGTCTTCCGTTTGCAATTCAATGCGTTCCGGGCACATGATCGTGTTGATCAACCCATGACCATACCCATCGTATTCCGTTGCAAAGCGTTTGGCGTTTTCAAAGCCTTCTCGCCCTTCGCTTTCCAAGGGCATGGTGACGCGTTTTTGTGTTTCGGTGTCCCAGCAATGCATTTTGCCGATAAAGCCCATGCCCAAATAGGCCCGCATGCCGAGAGTGACGGCATTATTTGCAGCGGCGACCAATTCCTCATAGGTTTCACCGGCTTTTTTATAGTAAGTGCAGGTGATTGGCATAATAGTTGTCACACCGCGACGCAACAATTGCGTGTAGGCAAAAAGCGACTTGAACGCTTCTTCTTCGGCGGTCATCGCTTCAACCGGTCCCTCTTTTAAATAGTCTATTGACCAGTTCAGTTTTTCCGGACGGTCCTGTTCACAGTAGATCAAATGATGATCGATGTCGCCCAAAGCGTTCAAATCAATGAAACCAGGGGACACTAAAGAGTCTGACCAATCGAGCACGCGATCAACTTTTCGCGTGAGGTTTGTGCCCACTTCAAGGATTCGGTTGCCTTGGAAAATGAATTCTCCGTTCGGCAGGGCGTCTACTCGGCGGTTTGTGGCGTCTTCAAGTACCAAAGCTCGAGTTTTAACTAAAACAACTTCATTTTGACAGGTCATAACCATTCATCCCTTGAGTGTTAAGCGAGACGCTCTTCAAAAACAAGATTGCGATAGCCGGTCCAGAATGTGTCGGATGGCTCCAACAATTTTTCATATCCGGCCCGCCGTATGGTTCTCAAGGATTCTTCAGTCGCCTCTTTGAGAACTTCCGCTTCATCGATGTCAAGCACCTGGCGTTTCACCATTCGGAGTTTACCTTGCACCATGACCGTGTCGACATCAGAGGCATTGCCGTAAAGCATGAGTTTATGAATCGGCAAGAAGTTGGGGGTCAGGTTGGGCTTTTGAAGATCCACGGTGATGATGTCGGCTTGTTTACCGACCTCCAATGAGCCGAGGTCGTTTTCCCGACAAATGACACCCAGCTCGCTGGGCTCCAGAATAAAACAGAATCTTCCGCTTTCTTCAGTACGGTACTGCTTGAGGCGATACCCGGGGAAACGATTGTTGAAATAAAGTTCAGCAGCGCAGGAGACTTCAGGTAAACTATTGAACATGGCGTCGTCCTTTTGGGTTGGTTTTAATTACCTTACAGGAACTGACGCCATTATTCTTTGGAGATAAGACTGCCGCTCAATAGTTATTAGGGTTACTGCCTAATCTTCCCCATTATTCCGAAAGAACCGGTTTGCCAAAATGCCAGCATGTCGGCGGCGGCCCGACAATTGGGGATTACTCAGCCTGCAGTCAGCACCATTGTTCAGCGGTTGGAGCGTTCACTTGGGGTTGAACTATTTGAGCGGAATACACGCCCCTTAAGGCTAACGGACGCTGGCCGTGTGCTTAAAGATCGAGCGCTTGAAATTGAAGCGGCTGTCAGCGCCCTTTCTCAAGACTTACACTTAGTATCCCACCATTCAATACCAAATTTGAGGTTAGCCTGCTCAGATCCGGTGAGCGTTAGTATCGGTCCCTATCTCATTGAAAGTTTATTAAGTGACGTAAAGCACATTACAATGACGACCGGCCAGACATTTGAAGTGTGCCAAAGCTTTCTGAGAAATGAGGTGGATATGGTTATTTCCGCCGATTCAATGCGCTATGCGAAGGCTGTGAATGTCATTCCTATATTTAGTGAAGATTACCTTGTTTTGACACCTGAAGCGCTGAATTGCCAGATCAATGAAATCAATGATTTATTCCGATTGCCGAAAAATTTAGTCTTTGTTGCCGGGAATTTCAGAACATACGATACATTGCAAACACTGAGAATCTTTCGTTACTACGAACTATATGAGCCTGAGAAAACAAGATTGGAATTGGAGACGGAATCCATTTTGATGCATTTAGTGAGTACTGGGCAGTGTTGGGGAATATTGTCTCCGATGGAAATTTGGAAAAGTAAAGACTATTTCAAAAACATCCGAATTCACGTTCTGGAACCATTGAAGCGAAAGAGAACAGTTTACTTGCTCTATAAAGACGCGGCCCATCAGCCGATGGCCAAAGCGATTGTCAGTCGTGTGAAAGCCATATTGCGCGATCGATTGTTACCTGACATGAAATCCCGCTTACCCGGGCTGGTTGATAGCGTTAGCTTGTCAGAAAATTTCTAACTATAAAAATTTTTTATATTAATTTCTAAATTATCTCAATACTTTCATTGCCTAACTCCTTTTGATTCATGATGAAACTCGACAAGAAAAGATTCTTGCCAAACATTTCTTCATAAAACCATTAAATGGAGGAGGATGACATCAAGAGATCTTGTTGTTGTCCGAAAGCATTATGACAATCTTTCTTGAACTGGTTGTTGTTTTAGGGGCGATGATTATCGGTATTCGTCTCGGCAGCGCAGCGATGGGAATGATGGGATGTTTGGGGCTCATGATTTTGGCAACCGTTTTCAACGTGGTGCCGACGTCACCCCCAGTAGACGTTCTTCTCATCATTTTTGCCGTTGTTACGGCAGCAGGCTGCATGGAAGCTTGTGGCGGTCTTAACTACCTCGTCAAAATCGCTTCACGCATCATTCGATCCAATCCAAGGTTTGTGACGATTCTCGCACCGTTGGTCGCTTACGCTTTTACGATTGTGGCGGGCACAGCCAATATCATTTTTGCTTTACACCCGGTGATGTATGAGGTGGCGTATTCTCAAAAAGTGAGGCCGGAGCGGGTGATGGCCAATGCGACATTGGCAGGGCAGTTCGGGATTGTTGCAAGCCCAATATCTGCCGCAATGGGAGCGATGATCGGACTATTTGCCGGGTATGACTTAAATTCGTTTGGGTTGACGCAAATTTGGATGATTTCGCTTCCTGCAACTTTTATTGCCGTGATAGTCACAAGTTGCATCATGATGTTTTACGGCAAAGAACTTGAAGAGGATCCGGAATATCAGCGACGACTCAAAGCCGGTCTTATTGAGCCTCCCGAAGTGAAAGAATTCGGCCAGATTGACGTCAGGGCAAAGATTTCTGTTTTAATTTTTTGCTTGGCTGTTTTGGTCGTTATGTTGGCAGGCTTTTTCCCACAGATCAGCACAATTGGTGGAAAAACACTTGGCACGTCAACCATCATTGAGTGTGTCATGATGGCGGCAGGCGCAGTCATTATTTTGGTTTGTCGTCCGAGTTTAACAGATGTGGTGGAAAGTCCGACTTTCAAGTCAGGTATCTCTTCAATAAGCATTATTTTCGGTATCGCCTGGTTGGCGGATTCTTTTATTCAAGCCAATAACGCTCAGATTATGGCTTTGGCGGGAAACATTGTCGAGGTGGCTCCGTGGGCATTCACTTTTGTTTTATGGGTGATGTGCGTGATGCTTCAAAGTCAGGCGGCGGCCACGCGGGCCATTATGCCGTTGGGGTTGGCAATCGGTTTGTCTCCGGAGTACCTCATTGCCATGTTTCCAGCTGTTTGCGGTATCGCGATATTACCGATAGCGGGGCCCCTGCTTTCTGCAGTGAGCTTTGACAGAACCGGAACAACTCATATCGGAAAGTATTTGATTAACCATTCGTTTTTTGTCCCGATGGTGCTCTTGGTGGCAATTTCAGTGAGTGCCGGTTTTATTCTTGTGAACATTCTCTTTTAGTGTGAAAGGAGTTGCATATGCTAACGGCAAAAATGATTTCTGATTTTGTTGAGAAAAATCGTGATGAAGCCATACGTTGCTTTCAGGAAATCATCCAAACGCCTAGTGAGACGGGTAATGAGGAGGCTGTCAGTTTCGTGTTTGAGCGTTGGATGAAAGACAACGGCATGGAAGTGAAACGCTATGATGCGGCTCCGCACCGCCCTAATCTGATCTCAACTTGGACAGGATCGCAACCGGGTAAACGGTTTGTATTCAATGGGCACATGGACGTTTTTCCGCCTGATCCGGACGATCCGGGACTTTATGGTCCTTGGTCGGGGAAAATCGTCGATGGAAAACTCTATGGTCGCGGGGCAGCAGACATGAAGGGCGGTGACTGTGGTGCTTTGATGGCTGTGATTTTTCTGCGTCGAATGGGCTTTGATCCGAAAGGGAGTGTGACCTTGAATTGGGTCTCCGACGAAGAAAACGGCGGAGAATTCGGGATTCAGTATTTGTTGAAGCAAGGATTGATTGACGGTGATGTGGGTCTTTGCATGGAACCAACCGATGCAGACATCATTTATCGCCATGCTGGAATTCTGAGAGGGTATATCACTTATACAGCCAAAGCCCACCATACGAGTGTCCAATACCCGTATGGGGAGCACGCTTTGCAAAAAGCGCTTCGTGCTGCGGTTGAGCTGCAAAAAATTAATGATCGTCTCAAACCTAATCCGACAAAAGTGTATCCGGATCCGGTTTTTACCATTTCTGTTTTTAATTCTGGAAAAGCGCCGAATGTTTATCCGTCGGAAGCCACATTTTGGTTTGATCGGCGTTTAGCACCCGGTGAAAATCATGATGAGGCATTGGCTGAAATTACCGGAATATTGGATAGCTTAAGAGAGAAAGACCCAGCCTACGACTACAAAATAACCGTGACTTCTCGTCGACCATTTTTGGATATTCCGGTTGATGATCCGTTCCTCTCGATTGTCGCCAAATCCTATAAGGAGATCACCGGAAAGGACGTAAAAATGCGTCCAGCAGAAGGCGGATCGGATGCAGCGTGGCTTCAAAAAGTGACCGGAATGGTCATCCCGAATTTTGGCGGAGCTTTACGCTTGGCCGACAGTGGAAAGCCAAATGAAAAATTTGATATCCAAACCTATTTGGATTTCATCAAGATTTATATGATGACTGTCGTTAACACATTAGGCTAATTTTGATGAGCCGACAGGGGAATGTTCTCTTGTCGGCAGTTTTTATTGGGATTCCTCGTTAATTTCATTCCAATTAGTAGTGAATTTTGGCTGAGTGGGTTGCTCCGTTACAGAGCTAAAACTTTACCTAATCAAGTAACCATTCGACGATATTGAGTTGCTTGACTCCATTGAAATTTCTGCCTTTGCCAAGAGTATCCATTGTCAAGAGAAACCGTGGATAGGCATCCTTGATACCAGCAAAAGCGCTCAGTTCCCGATCTAAAGTGCTGGGATCTAAGACTGTTTGAGCAACTTGATAGTAGGCGAAACCATCATCGGTTTGGACAACAAAATCAATTTCTTTTTTCGCATTTTTGCCAACGCGAACGTTCTTAAAGCGTCGACTCAATTCCAGATAAACAATATTTTCCAATAAGTGACCGTAATCCCTAATCGGAGTGACGATCAGATGATGTCTGAAACCTGTGTCTGAGAGGTAGTATTTCTCCTCCGTTCGTAAAGTAGCTTTCCCTCGGATATCAAAACGAGGAATGCGTTCAATAAAGTAGCTATCGATCAGCGCATTTAAATAAGTTGACAGCGTCAGTCTGGAAATTTCCACTTTTTGAGATTTTAGAACATTAATGATATTTGTCGCCGACAATGCGCTCCCAATATTGGAAGCTAAAAAGCAGCACAATTTGAACAACGTTTCGGTATCCCTAAGCTTCAATCGCCAGGAAATGTCTTTCAAAATGATGGATTGAATCAGGTCACTGTAATAGATCGCTATGTGCTCGGGATCGTTTCGGTCACGAACTAAAGCAGGGAAGCTCCCGATCTGAAGATAACGCTCAAAATCTTCTTGCGCAGTGAGACCATCGCCAACCACAGAATCTCGGAACTCTTTGAAAGACAGAGGATACATCTCTATTTTTGTATACCGTCCTGTTAGAAAGGTGGCAAGCTCTCCTGACAATAGGTACGCGTTGGACCCCGTGACATATAAATCGATGTTGGTCCGTTTGGCAAGACTCGCCAAGACCTCCTCAAAATGAGAACAGAGTTGCACTTCATCAATGAAGACGTAATGAGTGTTTTCATCTTTGATTTGATCTAAAACATAAGAGTGAAGGGCCTGAGGATCTCGAAGGGAATAGAGAAGCAAATCATCCAATTCGACACGAATTAAGTGACTGGGAGCAATGCCCTTATCCAAAAGTTCTTGTTGGAAAAGTTTCAGCAAAAAGGACTTCCCGCATCGCCTGGGTCCCATAATGACTTTAATAAGTCCATTATTTTGAAATCCATTGAGTTTTTTAATGTATTCCGTGCGAGGTATGATGTTGCTTAACATGATGTTTAATCATTGAAAATAATCCGATATTGTTTATCATGATAAACAAAGATAAAAACAAATCAAGTTTAGATAAATATAATTTAGTTTTGATAGATTTGAAAATCTAAGTTCCTTTTTACTTTTTAGTGATATTTTTTATATCGGTATTCAGTTTAATTTTTCGAATTTATGTAAATAAAAGGAATTGCCAAATCTGACGAGCCGACAGGGGAATTTTCTTTTGTCGGCGGTCATTTATTGGGATTCCTGTTGAATCGGTTTGAGTGAGCAAACTAAAGTTAGAGTATGCATTCAGTCAAAATAATGAATAATCAAGCAGTGGGTAATGTAGGCTAACGCCAAAAAGGACAGGGGAATAACCACAGGCGGAATCCAAAGAGGTATAAGGCTGATCAAAAAGAGTCCTTCTAAAGCGATCATTAGCGCCAGACCTGATAGTCGGAAATAGTACGGGTTGGGAAATTTCATATGAATATGTCGAATTTTGCGTTCAACCAACCCGTCAATCATGACCGCTAGGAAAAATGGCAATAAAAGCATCAGCAACAAACATGACCGCTAGGAAAAATGGCAATAAAAGCATCAGCAACAAACCGGTCACAATCAATCGTCCGAGACTTAAAACTAGCAACGAGAATAAGGCCTGAAAATAAGGCTTGCTTGAAACTCGGCGCGTCGCTGAAAGAAAGTCCTCTTCGCCCAGGCTTCGGGTGTAAGGAATATTGGATGAGTCGTTCCTTAGAAACGTTGTACTCATGGCCTGATGTTGGATCGTTTTTAATTGCTTGTCCACGATTTCAACGAGATCAACCCCGAGGTGATCTCTCTGCCAGAGGCGTTCTTCTTGAATCAATCGTTGAATGGTTTCCTCGTTTTTGGCCCCCGGCCACCAGATCAGCGAGGCTGACAGTCCGAAGAGAAAGATAATCCAAAGCGTTTTCGTCATGAAGGAATCCTTTTAACCAGAATCGGGCAGCGAGTCTTGTAGATGTAGCCCGCGGAGACTTGAACAATGGCTTCACAGTTAGGCAATTTCCCCAAAAAAGCCGGAGGGAAAACAGGCTCCAGCGAGGAATCCACTTGGTGCGAGAAACTTGAAGAAAAATTAGGACTGAGAGAATCGGGCGATCGTGATGAAAATGTTGTTCCTTGATTGCAGATATATGTGTTACCCAAAGTTTCCACCACGAAATTTTGTGTCATTTGATCCTTGGTTCGAAGCGCGATGAGATTATTGAGATTAGCAAGCACGACGTGGGCGGCTTCAAGGCTGCCCATTCGATGAGCAAGGTCGGCGATGGTTTGCATGGCGCACGTTGTTTGAATGCCGGATTCAGCTCCCTTATTAAGGATTTCAATCAGAGGGACATTGATCACGTTGGAGACTTCGTCGACAAATAAGCTGATGCGGGGCGCTTTGCCGCCGGACAGCCCTAGGTTGTATCGCCGTCCGGCAATGTTTGCGAGATCGGCGAGCCAAATACCTGCAAGCGTCGAAGCCACGGTGGGATTGGGCATGGCGTCCAAGCCGATATAAAGCACGTGACCTCCATTGATGACTTTTTCCAAATTCATCACGGGCCGCGTGTCGTGAATGTCTGTGACGGTGGGCGAGAGGCTATCGGCGAGTTTACCTGTCGTTAGCATTGAAAGAATCGGCAGGAGCGACGCAGTGATCTTTGAGTAGTGTTCTCGGTTATGTCGAAACACTTCGATTAATCCGTCAATCGCCGGTTCTTTTTTACTTTGTGTGAGCTCGGTTTCATACCAAGCGACAAGCGCCATCAGGCGTTCCGACAAGGTCGGCAAGGGCGGTCGTCCGGCCATTTTCGCTAATTCCGGGATGCGTTTTTCCCAATGGGGTTCCGCATGCTGAAGGGCATGGTGTTCTAAAAGAGACTCCAAAAGATCATAGATGCCCAATCGAACGTAGCGGGCAATCAGCGGCAAGGTTGGACGGATATTAAGGGCGATGAGACCTTGAGCGATGGCGTTGACCGCCATCCAGGCGAAATTGGCGAAACTATCATCCATGTTGGGTGGAAAGGCTTGGCGAATCCGGGAGGCAATTTCCGTCGCGTTGGTGAAGCTATGCATGGGATCAAGCCGAATGCCTGTGTCGGGGAAAGCCGGGTGAAATGTGAGCGGCTCATCACGGCCGGCGGCTAGGCAAGCGTGATAGATCGTGTCCTTGAGTCGCGAGGAGTGCTTGGGATCAATGACAATGACGACATCGCCCCGAGCGATGGCTTGAGAAACCAAGTGGCTTAGATAAACCCCTTTGCCGGCTTGGGTAGTGCCGCATAGGCACAATCCGCCTTCAAAATTTTTGATCGGGCGGAAAATGGGTTCATCAGTATCGGAAACGCCGTGAATGATGGGAAGACCAGCCGCCTCTTCAGGCAACGTAGGATGAGTGAGAAAGAGTCGGGTGAGGCACGCGGGCAGTTGCAATCGGCTCCAATCCCATTTTGTGAGCTCATAAAGTTTTTGTGAGTGCTCCGGCCACCAGCGAAAACCGATTCCAAGCCAAAGATCCTTGTCGTGCCCTTTCATGAGGGAGGCAAGATCATCAAAAGTGATGAAGGTTTGTTTGCAGCCGGAAAGCACGGCTCTTGCGGCCAACACATCAATGAACGATCGGATCCGCGTCAGCAACATAAAGCCGATGACGGTCCAGAAGAGACTGCACCAGAAAAGCGGTAATTTCTCTGAGAAGAAAAGGTGAAGCGTCCAAAATAAAGTGATGCTCCAGGAGGCAATGGCAAATCCTTCATAGGCCGGTCGCCAGGCGCTGACCCGATGAAAAGATTCGTTGGAATCAGGTTGATTCGTCATGGGTTGTTTTCCAAATTCAGAGACAATTGAGGATCTTCCAAAGAAGTTCCGGACGCGAATGGCATCGGGGTGGGCGCTCGATGGAAAATCGCCCTGAATGTTTCGTGAAAGTTGAGGTTTAGTTTTTCAGATCCATTTAAATGAACTGAGGCGATGTGTCTTGACTTTAAGATGACTCCGCGGATTGTTGAGCCATCAGCCGGGTGATGTTCAACAAAAAGGGGTTCGCCTTTTGGGGTGCTTTCAATGATTCCCGAGGTGTGCAGTTGCATGGTGAGTAGATTGGATGAGAGGTCACTTAGCCCCGTCAAAAGCGATTCAGTCAGCAAGAGCCCCTCGTCAATCAGATGATTTCTGAGGAGATTCGGATTGACGGTCAGGTGTTCAAAAAGTGTGGTGAGCGCTTTTTGTGTTTCTGGCGGCAGCGCCTTTTCGCAGACGAAGTGATATATCCGCTTCGGTGTCGGGGACAAGTCTTTGGGCGCGTCTATCCGGAAAGCGTCATCCAAACTTTCCAGCATTTCCCGATTGAGTTCAGACAGGGCGGTTTCCTGCGCAAATGACAGGTGGGTGACCTCAAAGGGTCGTTTGGGGATTTTGCAAGAAAGAATCTTTTCGTGAGTAGCAAATAGCTTGCTATTGAGTTTAATCGCTTGACGGGGCTTGGCATTTGGCGTCACGGCGATTAGAAGCACCGGTTGGTTTCGGTGTGAGGGCTCGGAGATCCCTTCTTTTAGAAAAAGTCCCGCCCAAAGATCCGGGTCATTGGGCAGTTCCGTCAAACCCCGTTGGCAAAGATCATTAATGAGGACGGGGCAAGCATCCGGCCAAAACAAAAAGAGTCCGTCGGAACCTAATCGCAAAGGGCTGTCTTTGGCATTGATTTCCCAGTCGTAAACAATATGGGCGCGCAAAAGTCGGATAAGCGTTTCTTCCCAGCCCAAAGGCGCTAATGTTTGACCTAGTTGAGCGCCTAGTTTTTCCCGTTCCATTTGAGAGGCTCGATAAATGCCGAGCTCTTTGGCTCGTAATAGACTGGATTCATTTCTGTCATCATGGCTTTGAGTTAGAGATTTCATGAGTTCCATTAGAGGGAAAAGACCCGCCTGACCAAGCCAAGCGAGCATGTCGCTTGTAAGAATCGAACGAGCTAAGAATAAATTGAGTGCGCATTGGCTTTTTGAGCGATCAACGGATGGCGCCCAGATTAATTGCGGGGGCTCCGGTTGAGTGTCGGATGTTGAGAGAAGACGCTGACGAGTCCACTGATAGTAGGTGCTTGCCAGTGGATTAAAAGGGGCGTGTCTTACGTAATTCGACTCGTCAATTTCGAAAAAGGGGCGGTAATCAGAACCCTGAGGCTGGATGGTTATTCGGTTGACGAGCGCATGTAAGAAACCTAAAAGGGCCGCGCAGGCGGCGGCTCCTTTAAGTCGTGATTGAAGCAGAGCCTGGCTCATGATGTTGCGCTCCAAATGAACGCTTTCTTCCATGATGTCGACCGCGAAAGACGCCGCCTGGATTCCTGATAAAAACAATCCGTCGGTTTGACTGAAAATGCCATGCGCCTGATATGGGAGACGTTGCGTCACATAAGCATATTGTTTAATGACCGGTAACATCAGTTGATGCCATGTTGAGGCGTCAGACCAAGCGAGTTTGAATCGATGAACCGAGTCTTGATGAATCGTCAAAAGTACTTCAGGTTCAATCGGTTGAAGTTTTTCGGGCCAATGATCAAATTGGGAGGACTCTTCGATGCCCGTTTTTTTCTTAAAGAATGAGAATGCTTTCATTTGTACGCGTCCTCGCAGTAAGCAATGAGGATGGGGCGCAGGGGTGCATCATTGATTAGCGCGATGTTGACGGCATTTAGAAGCTTCTTGTCTTCCGAAGCAGCCCATTGGGGAATGGCAAATTGAGCACATTTTTTGGGGCTGGGGAGGGTGGATTTCGCATCCAGATGAAAAAGCGCCAGCAATTTGCTCGGATAGGATAATGGTTCGTCTTGAATGGAGCGACAGGGGGAATTTTCAAAAAGTCCTTCTTGGTAGAGCCAATAAAATAAATTGGTGCTTAAATGAAACTCCTCGCTGAGATGAGCCTTTAGCGTTGGCATCGAATGAATTATTTTGTTGGTTTGCACAAACGCCTGAATCGCTGAAAGCCCAAAGTGACGAAAGTGTTTAAAAAGGTGAACCGCCAAAAAGAGCATGAATCGATACATGGTGTTTCGTTCCATTGCTCGAATTTGAGATCCGTCATGGCGTCTGACTTTGACAGAATGATTGATTTGCGCGCGCAACTGCCGAACGCGGGTACGGGTCAACTGTAGGATGGACGCCACAATGGCGTGAGGAAGGTCGGAATGCAAAAGTTGGTAGTAAGGTTCATCAAAACTGCCCGCTGACTTGGTAAGCGGCGTTTGTTCCGGTCGACCAATGTGAGTGAGTGTCGCAGCCAGTGTCAAAACCGACGGTTTATGCTCGAGTAAAAGCGTTTGATTGATTGGCTCCAAACGGAAGAGTTGTCTCATGAAGTCTTGAGCATGGTTTTGCAAAAATGCGTGACTGTCACAAAAAAGACCTTGAGCGTGAGGGTAGATATGACTGGCTTCAAGGAAAAAGTGCGTCCAATTGCTTTTCACAGGACAATGGTGTTCGGCCATGTAGTAGCGTAACTCAGGTGTCAGCTTGTAAAAGAGAATAGGGTACATGCCGATGGCGCGAACGATACCATCAATTTTTGATTCAATTTGGCTGTAATTAATTGAATTTTCAAATAAATACCCCCCCCCCCAGGTTGAGTAATGAGAATCAAGATTATTTAGACGATAGGCGTGTTTAGCCATCGCAAAGGTGGTCAAGAGGTTAAGAGACGAGATGCTCATGATTGGGTCCTTTCATTTTATATGCTGATCCAATAAAGGGCAGTCGTGCCGCATTTGACTGGCTTAGGGAATGAGAGCCAGCGACAAAGGGAGGGGATTGTACTGAAAAGAAGATCGCCTTTTCCACAGAGTTTTCCGTCGAAAGGTCGCCGATTTGCGATCGGTCAAAGGAGATGAAAATTTCGTTTGTTGATTGGTGAGTACAAAAGAAACTTGATTTATTTTTCGATTGCGTTAATCTCTGAGGGTTTTGATATCAAGGAATGGTTTTATGTCGGTTAGTAGCATGACGGGCTTTGCCCATATTCAAAAAGAGACGGTGTTGGGCGCTATTTCACTGGATTTGAAGTCGGTGAATTCCCGATACCAAGAAGTGGCGATTCGTCTCCCGGAAGAGCTTCGTTTTTTAGAGGGGGACATTCGTGCTCGGTTGGTTAAAGCTGTCAAACGGGGAAAAATTGAATGCCGCCTGTCTTGGGTGGGGGATTCCGCTCTCGTTGAGCAAAGTTTGGATCAAACCGCGTTGGCGAATGTTTTAGCGCTGCAAGAATCCGTCTTAAAGGTAAAACCTGACGCTCGTCCGTTGACCGTGTCCAATATTTTGCAGTTTCCCGGTTTATTAAAGCCTCAAGCCATTGATGAGGATGCGTTAACCAGTCAGGTTATTGAAGCGTTGGGTGAAGCAATTGATATTTTTGCTGCCTCTCGCATTCGTGAAGGCGAAGCCTTGGCTGTTGTGATTAATGGATATTGTGATCGAATAGTGGAGACGGTTAAAGAGTTGGAACCCAAGCTGCCACTAATTCTTGAAAATCTTCAAATTAAATTAGAGGAGCGCTTAAAGGAGGCTTTAACCAAGACTCTGACTGAACACGCGACGTTGACAACTGAAGAAATCAATGATCGGATTCGTCAGGAAGTGATTCTTTATGCCATCAAGATGGATGTTGACGAAGAAATGAATCGCCTGTTAACGCACGTAAATGAAATTCGTCGATTACTGTCTGTCGGTGGTGAAGTGGGCAAAAAGCTTGATTTTATGATGCAAGAACTTAATCGCGAAGCCAACACGTTGGGTAGCAAAGCCGCTGCGATTGAAATGACCCAAACCTCTTTAGCATTGAAAGTCAATATTGAGAAGATGCGCGAGCAGGTGCAAAACTTGGAGTAACTGTTTAATCGTTATAATGGCGTTTTCAAGTCTTGGAATTTCTCTAAATGGTGAATGAAGTCAGTATTGCCGTCAAAGATTTGATGCGCAGTCGTGAAAAGCTTTATCTAGCCTTAATGCTAGGCTGGCAAGATATCCGTCAGCGGTATCGTCGCTCAAAACTGGGACCGTTTTGGCTCACGATCAGCATGGGTGTGATGATTGCGATGATCGGCATTGTGTTTGGTCAAGTGCTGAACAGTCCCATGAAAGAATATCTTCCTTTTCTAGCGACAGGTATCATTCTTTGGACATGTTTTTCGACGTCAGTAATGGAAGGGAGTTCCGCATTTATTGATGCGCAAGGAATGATTCGGCAGTTGGACTTGCCCCTATCCTTATATCCCATTCGAGTCCTTTGGCGGAATATAGTCATTTGTGGTCATAACATCATTATTTTGCCGTTGGTTTTCCTGGTTGTCGGTCGTGGAATTACGTGGGATATTTTTTGGTTAATCCCGGGCTTTATTGTTTTTTGCTGGAATATGCTCTGGGTGTCAATGCTACTGGGAACATTTTGCACGCGTTTTCGGGACATGCCTCAGATTGTCAATAGTTTATTGCAAGTTTTCTTTTATGTGACCCCAATTATTTGGATGCCAAATGCACTAAGTCCTCGTTCTGCGAATTTACTGGTTGATCCCAATCCAGTGTACCACTTGGTTCAGTTAGTTAGAGCTCCAATTTTGGGAAGTAGCCCAACGTTAATGAACTGGTCCGTGGCAATTGCGATGGCGATTATTGGTACTTTGGTCGCTTTGTGGTTCTTTGGTAAATACAAGAAACGTATTGCCTATTGGTTGTAAAAAGGTTGAAAGATGGCACATATTATTTTTGAACATGTGAATATTGATTTTCCAATTTACAACGCAAAAAAACGGTCACTCAAAAACACAGTCATGCAGGCGGCTACCGGCGGTAAGGTGAGTTTTGGTGCAGAAGGAACCGTAATTCGTTCCCTAGAAGATGTTAGTTTTGAAATTCATGAAGGGGAACGGGTCGGTTTGATTGGACACAACGGCGCTGGGAAAAGTACTCTACTTCGAGCCTTAAGTAATGTGTATGCTCCAACCGCAGGACGTGCTGAAATCGTTGGCGAAATTGGTTCGCTTGTTGATATTGGATTAGGAATTGACGGAGAAGCGACCGGTCGAGAAAATATATTTATCCGTGGTGCGTTACTGGGTTTAAAACGAAAAGAGATTGAAGAGAGGTTTGATGAAATTGTTGAATTTACCGAGCTAGGGGAGTTCATCAATATGCCGGTGAGGACTTATTCTTCTGGTATGCATTTACGTCTTGCTTTTGCTGTGGCAACAATCATTCGCCCAGAAATTTTGTTGATGGATGAATGGTTGTCGGTGGGTGATGCAGCTTTTAATGAAAAAGCTGAGAGGAGGCTAAATGATTTGGTTCAATCCAGTAGAATTCTTGTTATCGCTAGTCATTCTAGAGAACTAATTGAAAAAACATGTAATCGAGCCATGTGGTTTGAACATGGTAGGTTGAAAATGGACTCCGATCCTCGTTCTGTTTGTAATGCTTACTGGGGTTAGATGGCATGATGAGGGAGAGCACATTTCGCGCCACTAACTGTAGATGCTACCATAGGAGTGATATTTTTATCTTAAATTTGAGAAGATTTAAGATAAACATAAATGTGATAATAGTTAGGGTGCAAATAGCTCTTTAAGTAAGCAATTATTAAAGTATTGTGGAGTAAAAATGAAAGTCGCGGTACTGATTCCGTGTTATAACGAACACTTAACAATTGAGAAAGTTATAAATGATTTCAGGGACGTATTACCTGAAGCAGATATTTATGTTTACGATAATAATTCGACAGATGATTCGTTCGAGGTGGCAAAAAATGCGAAGGGGAAAGCAATAGTCCGTCGAGAGTATAAGCAAGGTAAGGGAAATGTGATCAGAACTGCATTCAGGGAAATTGAAGCCGATGTTTATATCATGGTCGATGCAGACGACACTTATCCGGCTGAGTCAGCAAAGGAGATGAGTGAGATAATTTCATCGGGTCAAGCTGATATGTGTGTGGGAGATAGGTTAAGCTCGACATATTTTACTGAGAATAAAAGACAGTTTCATAATTTTGGGAACAGATTAGTAAGATTTTTTATCAATTTGTTGTGGCGACCAAAGGTACCTGTTTTTGACGTTATGACCGGATTCAGAGCATTTAGCCCTCTTTTTGTTAAATCCTTTCCAATTCTTTCCCATGGATTTGAGCTAGAGACTGAGATGACTATACACGCTCTTGATAAGAATTTTACGATCGCCAACCTGCCAATCCAATATAGAGATAGGCAGGAGAATAGTTTTAGTAAATAAACACTTATTCAGACGGGTTTAAAGTCCTTCTTACAATAATCAATTTATTTAAAAATTACAAGCCATTGCCTTTCTTTCTATTGATTTCATTCTTATTTATGTTATTTGGTAGTTGCCTTTTTATCCCAGTTTTTCTTGATTTTTTGAAAACAGGGCTGGTTCCAAAAATCCCCTCTCTTGTTATGAGCGTCTTGTTTTATATGCTTTCTTTCTTGTCTTTAGTCTGTGGTTTAATTTTGGACACAGTAGTGAAAAATGATAGACAAAATTCGGAGATTCAGATGAATATTTTGGAAATTTTATTAAAAAATAATAAATAGAGTTATATGACTATTTGTTGAACTATAAAATTGGGCGTTATCGTGTTCGAACGTGGTAATTTATTTTTGAGTTTTTTCTTTGTTCTTGTCGCTATACCTTGTTTGTTTCTTAACGCTTTTTTATTGGCACCTTTTCAGGGAGCCGATGAAATAAATCATTTTGCAAGGGCCGAACAGGTAGCTTCAGGGTGTATTGTTGGTCAAAGAATAGACCAAAAGATTGCTGGTGGGTACGTTAGTAAGTCCTTGCTTAATGCGAGTAAAGTAGTGGAGCATATCCCTTTTCACGTGGAGAACAAGCTCACATCGGATATCATATTAGAGCTTAGACAGTTAAAAATACAAAGTGAACAAGTATTCTATGGTTTCGGGAACACTGTGATTAATGCTCCGATATTTTATTTGCCATCCTCTTTGGGTATCGGTTTTTCTAAATTTATAGACACGTCCATTTTAAATACATTGCTGATTTCTCGGATTCTGAACGGTTTGATTTGCATTGCACTCTCTTCCATGGCTCTCTACGTTGTGCGATTTGGCAAGCACATTATGTTCTCTATCCTCACGTTACCGATGAGTTTAGGACTCTTTGGAGTGGTTAGCCCTGATGGATTAATATTTGCCTGTACTGCTCTTATTGTTGCGTTGATTACAAGAATTGAAGATTACAAATCAAGCAGCGAAAAAGGGTGTCTGCTTGCCTTGTTGGTCATATTACTAAGTAGTGTTGTCGCAACTAAAATTGCCTATCTTCCTTTGATCTTTTTATTCTTTGTACCATCTGTTTATCATCATATTGGCTTAAGGGGCGCCCTTATTTGCACTAGTGCAACACTTTTTGTTGAGTTTCTTTGGTTTGTGTTTGGGATATTACCTGTTTCAGTTCCTTTATTTCATGATGGTTATGTGATTTCTGCTAAAGATCAACTGTACCACATTATTTCAAATCCGTTATCAAATTTTTCTCTGATATTTAACACCCTTCTCACCCTCGGAGGATTTTATATTCAAAGTTTCATAGGTATTTTAGGTTGCCTAGATGCCTATCTAAAGCCTCAAGCTTATGTCTATTATGAAATTTACTTAGCTCTGTCCATTTTATTTGACTTTCTTTTTGAAAAGAAGGGTGAGCCTCGTAGGGGAGATGCGTTATTTGTAATACTGATTTTCCTTGCTACGTTCTTTTGTATTGAATATGCTCTTTACCTGGCCTGGTCACCAGTTGGGGGCTCAATTATTGAAGGGGTTCAAGGCAGGTACTTTATTCCAATGATGCTTTTGTTGGCTTTAATACTTCCAAACCTGCAATTACGGAAAGAAATAACTCCTGTTTGGAGTAAATTGCTTTATATACTTTCGTTACCGGTTATTTTTGTTCTACCTTACGCGCTGTTTTCTCGATATTTTGGCTAGCTGTACAAGATAGGGTAATATATTTATCATTGAAATCTGTAAGAATTGACAGTATGAAATCATATTAATCGATAGTGGTGTTTTTTATGAATTTAATTAAAAAAATTAAAAAATTGACGGTTTGGAATCCCATAGTATTTTCGTATTATGGAAATTATTTAACGAGTCACAGTAATGTGATGACGAGGTGTTTCAATTTTGGGATTAACGCTACATATGCTCTGTACACTCGAATTAAGAGGAGTACTACGAGTGAAAGAGAAATAGCTCCTATTCCCAAAGAGGAGTTTTTTCCCAAAGCTGACCGATTGATCTCAAAAAATATCTTGATTATTGCAGAATTGTCAATTCCCCAATGTAATCAATATCGAGTGTATCCTAAGTTGAAATATTTCGAAAAATTAGGATTTAATTGTGAAGTTGTATCTTGGAGAGAAATTCCAAATGTTTTAGAAAAAATGCAGCTATCGACATTATTGATTTTGTATAGAGTTCCTTTCACCGATGATGTCCAAAAAATTTATAAAGAGGCTCAGAGATTATCATTACCGACAATTTATGATATAGATGATTTAGTATTTCATCCTGTTTTATACGCTAACTATTTAAAAACACTAGCTCTTCCAGATGAAGTAAAAAATGATCTCCTTCATGGGGCTGAATTGTATAAGCAAGCTCTTCAAAAGTCTGACTACTGTATTCTTAGTACTAAGAAATTAGAAGAAATTGCTAGAGAAATGGGGAAAAAAACAGCTTTACTACCAAATGGGATAACTGATGAACTTGAAAGTGTCTCGTTTTTCAAAAAAAATAAACCGGACAATCACTTAGAAGTTATTAAAATTTTCTACGGCTCAGGATCAAATACTCATGATGCGGATATTAATTCTATAGCACAAGATTTATTGAACATTTTGTCAAAATATAAAAACACAGAGTTATACCTCTTAGGGGAATTGAATTTTGGAAAAGTAAACGACCAAAATATAACTAGTAGGATACATCGAATACCAAGATTAAGTATTCAGGCTTATTACTCTTTTGTTTCTACCATGGATATCTCGGTAATTCCACTGACGAAAGATACATTTACTGAGTGTAAAAGCAACATTAAATTCATAGAATCGTCATGGTTCAAGGTGCCTTCTGTTGTTTGTGATTTGCCAGAGTTTTCGAATAAAGTAAAAGACGGAGAGAATGGCTTTATCGCATTTGACTCCAGAGATTGGGCCTTAAAAATTGGCAGACTAATCGAAGATTCTGACCTCAGGCAACAAATGGGAGAAAAAGCCCATCGTAGTGTTTTAGAGGATTATGGTCAAGAAAGGTTAACAGCCGCTTTTGCCAATATTGTCTCAAACGATTTTCGCTTACTTACGTTAGGAGATAATTTGCCAGACAATGTTGTGTTGACAGTCAATATTTTTTGGGGAGTAAGTTCTTTTGGCGGTGCAACTGTAGTTGCAGAAGGAATAGCAGAAGAATTAGCTAAAACACAAAATGTAAATTCTTATGCGTTCTCAACACACTTTGACCCCAATGATGAAATTGGAAGCATACGTCGTTATCTCTGGAAGGGGGTTATGTGTTTTTCTGTTAATACGCCTATAAACACTAATCTGCTAAATAATGATGTGGTAACTAAAGCTTTTTCTAGGGTGATAGATACCGTCAAGCCTAAGATTGTCCATATTCATGCAGTCCAAGGCTTTGCTGAGGGAATTGTTAAAATTTGCAACAGGGAGAAAATTAACTATTTTGTTACGTTACATGATTTCTCATGGTTATGTCCAAGATTGTTTATGTGTAAAGAAGATGGTGGACAATGTGGTCTAGTGATGCCTGATGCTGTTTTTTGCCATCAAACTTGTAACTATGAATATGAACTGATATTGCAAAAGCGTGCATTAGCGGCAAATTGCTTTAGTAATGCAAAGGCAATATATGTTCCTTCTGCTTACATGCAAGGGTTTGTTAATAAAAACTGGAATATCAATGTTCGTGTTAATAAGAATGGTATTACTATCAAAAAATCAAATAGACAAAAAGTAGCCAAAAAGGAGTTGCATTTTGGTTTCGTAGCAGGAAAGCATCCTGTAAAGGGGTATGACCTGATTAGAGGAGTTTTCAATAAATTAAAATTATCAAATTGGAAACTACATATAATCTATGGCGGCGATGCTCAGGATGTTAAACATGATTTTGTTGGTCTTGAGGATCAGATCGTTGTGGAGCCACCAATTGCCCATGATCGCATGGTTGATTTCTACAGTCATATAGATGTGTTACTTTTCCCTAGCTTAATGAACGAGACTTTTGGTTTAACAGTTCGCGAGGCGATCATTTCTGACTGTTTTGTCATTGTCTCTAATTGTGGTGGACCAACTGAGGCTGTAAATTTTGAAAATGGAATTATTATTGAATCAGGTAGTTTCCACGCTCTGTATAAGGCTGTTTCACAGCTTCTGAATAAAGCAGAGGAGATTTCGAGTTATAAAACAAAAAATTATGGTGATATTAGGACGATACAACAGCAAGCTGAACAACTGCTTTCAGATTACAAAAAGCTAGTTTTGGATAAATACACTCGTTGTGAAGATTCAGTTAGTGTCGTTGAAGGTGAATTGTAAAATTTTGTATTAGGGGATTGTGTATAAGATTGTATGAACTCAAAGAAATGAGAACGAGCGGTTAAATTTCCGAGGTTATTGGATTTGAATCCTGGGGACAAGACAGGCTTAATGACTAAGTGAAATCTCTCGATTTAGCAAATATTTCTGCGGTGTTTCACTGCGCGATTAACTTTTTGTCTAAGCAGGCCCTCTCTCTGATATTAAATCCGCTCGCACTTTGTCTGATATATCGCTGAACTGTGTCCTGGCCATTGTCCACAGTTGTTACGACTTTTAATGGCATCGACAGCTAGGTAGACACTACAGCGTTTTTGTGATCCGAGTGAAAGATAAAATTAAGCTCAAATAGGTCAAGTGAATGGTCGTTAATCCGAATGTGTTTTGTGATAGTGTCAAGCGTCATGAAAACTGTGCACAAAAATGAACCGCCCCCCTAAATTGCAACAGTTTTCTGATCATTTTTAAGACAAAATTCCACAGGTGAAAAATAATTCAATTTTGCCTGGATTCTTTCATTGTTGTACCAAGCAATGTAATCATTGATGATCTTTGTGAGTTCTTTTCTCCTTAAATAATAACGTTGAGTTATAGGCAACTGATAAATCGTCTCTGATTTAAGGTGCCCATGATAATTTTCCATACAGGCATTGTCATAATAATTTCCTTTTCTGGAATAACTTAAAACCAGGTTGTAACTTTCGGCCGTATCCCTGTACATTGGATTTGTGTATGTTCCTCCTTGATCACTATGAAGGATGGCGTTTTTGCAGTATGCGACTTTACAAGTATTTTTATAGCGAGGTCGACTGTTGCACCGGTATCAAAATTCCAAGCGATGATTTCCTTAGTACAAAGGTCTTTTATGGTGCTTAGAACCAGCCACCCTTCAGCAGTATGAAAGAAGGTCATATCCGAGACTAATTTTTTCGTGGACTATCAGAAACAAAATTCCTTTTGATTAAATTATTAACAGGTCGACTATCCGGACTATTTGAGTAATTCGATCGGGAAAACAGCTTTTTACGTCTTCTGATTGTTGCATTAAGACCATTTATTCTCATTAATCGAGCGACTCTTTTGTGATTAATAGGTTGATTGAATCGGCGGCTCATTTCTTTTGTTAGCGGACATATAAAATTGGACCATAACGGTCAGAGAAATTAAACCAATTTAGCGGACAAAGGGAGACTGTAAATAACTTTGTGTAAATCCAATATTTGCTAATCTCTTAGGAGTGAAGGAAATGGATTTACCAATGAACCAAGACAAGCTTAAAAACCTAATCGCCAGTATTCCAACCGAACAGTTAAAAAGTGATGAAATTGAGCCTTTCATCCAACAGATGCGTAAGCATTTGATTGAGCAAGCCTTACAAGGCGAAATGGATGCCCATCTTGGCTATGACCGATATGAGCGTCATAGTAGCACCAATAGCCGAAATGGCTCAAGCAAGAAGACGTTAAAGACCGAGAAGGGACCGATTGCCATTTCGGTTCCAAGAGATCGAGATGGCAGTTTCGAACCGCAAATCGTCCCCAAGGGCCAAACGCGAACGGACGTGCTCGATGACCAAATCATCGCCCTTTACAGCAAGGGGATGAGTACTCGTGAAATTAGTGAAACCATTAAGGAACTTTACGACGTCGATG
>ERZ779866.269-NODE-269-length-58709-cov-3.720855_pt1 | contig 58709 bp, 56 predicted proteins | sample MGYA00511248_ERZ779866 | MGnify/ENA primary metagenome ERZ779866 (study PRJEB29588, sample SAMEA2155758) | human gut metagenome | biome: human gut; feature: human-associated habitat; material: faeces | place: Denmark | collected 2008/2010 ... | reverse complement strand
GCCGAGCCTGCGAAACAAACTGTTCGTACTCGCTCTGAATATTCAAAATAGAATCAAAATTCTTCTCAAACGCAAGCGAATAGCTCTTGTCACTCTTTAAAAGCGCCTCTAAAGCCTCTTTGCTGAAACCCTTTTCGCGGTACAGCTGTGTAAATTCGGCTTTGGGCATTCCGACCACATCGACCAGAATGCGGCGGGCGTCAGACTCCAACCGTTTGTAATACTCGGCTTTATCGTGCAAAAGATCCGAGAGAGTGCGCACAGTCGAAGAGGTAAAGCGCACGCGCATCAGCTGATCTTTAACCGCCACTTCGAGCTGACGATATTCATCGCTGTCAACAGGCAGCGTGAGCATGCACTCGTAGTAGCCGCGGCAGGTCTCAAGAATATCAAGCGTTGTATCCTTGAGAACCTTCAGTTGTTCCGAACTCATTGCTGAAGCACCGATGGAAATTTCCTGCACATCATCGTCTGCTTCCTCATCGTATTCGGGAACATCTTCCTCGCCGATTGAAGAATCAGAAACCTCCTCATCGGTGACTCCGTCCACAATGGCCTCCACACTGACTTCATCATTGCGAAGGGTATCTGCCATATCAATTAATGTTTTCAACGCCAAAGGACTGTCGGCGATGGCTTCCATCATGGCTTGAAAACCGTTTTCAATACGACGGGAGATTGCGATTTCTTCTTCACGCGTTAAAAGCGGCACGCTTCCCATTTCACGCGTATACATTGTCATCGGATCGGAAGTGCGCGCCACATCGCTTTCAACCAACGACAAGACATCATCTTCGTCGTCAGAGTCATCATCCGGGACTAAGGAAAGCGGAGAGTCATTGAGCAGAATTTCATCATCGGCAGGCGGCTGCTCAAGTACCTGAATACCTAAAAAATTAAAAGCATGTTCAAGCTTGGCTACGGCTTCTTCTTCATCGTCAACCTGCTTAGGCAATACTTCCGAGAGCTGCTCATAGGTCACGTAGCCCGATTGCTTAGCCTGCACAATGAGCGCACGCAGTTTTTGAATACGCAATTCGCTTGCACCGTTTTGATAAACCTTCTCAAGCGACTTTCTCAGACGCATCTTCTGCCGACTGCCGGTGCTTGCTTTCGGCAAAACTTTCGTATCCGCTGACTGAAATTGAATCGGCTGATCAAAAAGAATATTGATGGTGGTTTCTGCAGATAACGCAGAATTGACAGATAACGGTTCGCTTTTGTGCGTCTTTTTCTTTCGAGTAGCCATACAACACACTCTATGCCCGCGGGACACAGCACCGGACAGTAATTACAGCTTGGGGGGTTTGCGTCGTTTGCAACCTGAGGCAGCCATTAATCACAATTGCAGCATTTCGTCGGTGAAATAATCTTTTTATTTTCACAAACTTTTCACAAACGACTTTGCGATTATACGAACTTTAAGATCGATTTTGTTTGCAACAAAGCGGCAATTTCGCAAAGACTCAGCCATTCAAACGGCCATCCATCACAAAATCAACAGCTTGAGAACTTTCATCGATCAAAGAGCGATGAATATCCTGGCGACGCTTAAAAAGTCTCTCGATAAATTGGGCTTCAACTGGCTCGCCTCTTTCTTCCATACTGAGCAGTTCGGCAATTTTGGCATCAAGCTGCGCTTTTTCCAATTTCAAAAAGGCGCACTTGATTTCATATTCAGCCACCTCCACGGGAGTCTGCAAAACTTCCTCTTCCGAGACCAAATCTGCAAGCCGCTCGTAAAGAGGATCTCCCTGCATAAAAGAGAGCAAATACCCGGTCGTGAGTTGCGAAGACTCAAAGCCCTCTCCCTTGGAGTGATCTTCAGCCAAGTGCCACAATCTCACAATAGCCTCTTCCCACTCATCGACCGTATCGAGCATTTCATATTCGATCTGCTCGGAATACTTCAAAAGCCAGGACGGATGAGTAATAAAACACTGTAAAAGCCGGCGCTTGATGTTAGTGAAAACCGGACCGGTAGTCACCGGGCGCACCGGCCGACGGTAACGGTCACCCTGTTTGGCATCTCGTCCATAAGCTGCTGTCTGCTTAGCGGGCTTTTGCTGCTTGGGCACATCCAGCAAAGTGACTCCGCAAAGGGCTGCAAGTTCCCCGGGCTCCATGCGGACAGCAGCAGAAAGTTCCTGCACAAGAAGCTGCCTTAATGCGTGAGCAGTCATCCGCTGCAGCAACGGTTTGGCAATGGCGACAGCCTGAGCGCGCTCTTCTGCCGTACGAAGTCCCCGACCTTGGCTCACCTCCCGGACGATATCCATGACAAAGAATTTCGAGAGAGGAAACGCCGCTCTGAGCTGCGCTTCAAAAGCTTCCGGTCCCTGACTCTTAATCAAACTGTCCGGATCTTCGTCCTGCGGCAAAAGCACAAAGTGAGCGGTTTGCGTATCGGTAATAATCGACAGCGTAGACTCCATTGCGCGGCGTGCCGCTTTGAAGCCTGCCGCATCACCGTCAAAGGAGAAATAGACGTGATCGGAGAGCTGAAAAAGCTTTTTGACGTGCTCAGGCGTAATCGAAGTACCAAGCGCCGCAACCGTTTCCAAAAATCCCCCCTGGGACATTTGGATAACGTCCATATAGCCTTCACAGACAATCGCACGACCCTTTTTGTGAATGGCATCGCGCGCCTCGTACAGACCGTAAAGCTCCTGGCTCTTGTGATAAACCGGTGTCTCAGGCGAATTGAGGTACTTCGGTTCCTCTCCCGGAACCATTGTTCTTGCGCCGAACCCGATCACCTGCCCTCTCGGATTGCGGATCGGATACATGATGCGGCTGCGGAAGCGGTCATAGCGATGCGCGTCCTTCGTAATGACCAAACCGCACTCGTCAAGCTTCGGATCTTCATAAGCTTTGTCTTTGAAGATCGCCTCAAGCCCCTGCCAGCCGTCGGGAGACAGACCCAATTGAAATTTATTGACCGTCTCTTCGGTAATGCCGCGCCCTTTGAGATACTCAATGGCTTTGCGGTCGTGAAAAAGCGTCTGATGATAAAACTCTGCAGCCTGAGCCAAATACTCCGTCAGAGTTTTGGCTTTGGCCTGACGCTCTTTGGCCTGGGGATCTTCAGGAACCTCCATGCCGAGGTCATTGGCGAGTTCCTTGATGGCCTCGGGGAAAGACAGTCCCTTGAATTTCATTAAGAAGGTAATGGCTGTGCCGTGCTCGCCGCACCCGAAACACTTATAAAACTGTTTACCGGGGTTAACGGCAAATGACGGTGTTTTTTCCTTGTGAAAAGGACAACAGGCCATCCAGTTGCTGCCTTTGTGCTGCAGCTTTACGTATCGACCGATCACCTGAACAATGTCGGTTCGAGACAAAACCTCTTCAATAAAACTCTCGGGAATCATGAAGTGAATTCTGCGGAATTAAGCCGTCAGTTTTTGCTTGATCAATGCAGACACTTTGCCCATGTCGGCACGGCCCGTGAGTTTAGGTTTAACCGCGCCCATCACCTTGCCCATGGCGGCCATACCGCTTGCACCGATGGAAGCAATCGCTTCGTCGATGATGGCAACGATTTCTTCTTCGCTCAAAGGCTTGGGCAAGTAGGCGGAAAGCACATCAATTTCGGCTTGTTCTTTGTCGGCCAAATCCTGACGGTTGGCAGCCGTATATTGTTCGATTGAATCGTGACGCTGTTTGACGAGTTTGGCGATGATCGAAATGATGTCGGCATCAGCGCATTGAATACGTTCGTCAACTTCCTTTTGTTTGATGGCAGCCATCAATAAACGGATGGCGCCCAAACGGCCGGCGTCGTGGGCCTTCATCGCGGCCTTCATATCGGCCATGATCTGTTCTTTAATCGTCATTTCGCTTTCCTTTAAAAAAAACGCGTGCAACCTCTCTCTTCTGTCAGAGCTTTGCACGCGTGATTTCGGCTTTAAGCACAAAGCTCAAGCCCTGACGGTCACTGCGCTTAACTGACCGTCAATTGTATGCGGTCCGAAAATTAGTAGAGCTTCTTCGGCAACATTTGGCTACGCAAGCGCTTGTAGTGACGCTTGATGGCAGCAGCCTTCTTGCGTTTACGTTCAGCCGTGGGCTTTTCATAGAACTCACGAGCACGCAATTCGGTCAAAAGACCGCTCTTTTCAATGGTACGCTTGAAACGGCGAAGAGCGGTTTCAAACGGTTCGTTTTCTTTAACACGAATAGTGGGCATCAGGCACCTTACCTGTCAATAAAAAATGTTACGGTATTGTTTTACCGATCTGATCAGCGCGCACAAATCCATCCCGGAATGTTCGCACGACCTCCGAAAGGTGCATATTTTCGCATAAAATACGCATAAAAGGAAATTGTCCTGTATTTTTTTTGTGTATTTTCTTCGAAAATCATTCTAACAGATTGATTTTATTAACATTATGCTCATTCTTGGCTTAGAGTCTTCTTGTGATGAAACGGGCGTTGCACTGATTGACAGTGAAAAAGGACTGCTCGCTCACGCTGTTCACACCCAAATCGATATGCATCGTCTCTATGGCGGAGTCGTTCCGGAATTGGCTAGCCGTGATCACATCAGACGTGTCATTCCTTTAATCGAGCAGGTTCTCGAAGAGGCAGGAAAAACCAAAAAGGATTTAAACGCCATTGCGGTTACGCAGGGACCGGGCTTAGCCGGAGCTCTTTTGGTGGGCGTGAGCGTAGCCCATGCGCTCGCCTATGCGCTGGACATCCCCGTCATCGGCATTCATCACATGGAAGGTCACCTTTTAGCCAATCTTTTGGCTGATCCCGCTCCTGAGTTTCCCTTTATTGCTCTGCTCGTCTCGGGCGGTCACACGCAGATCATGAAAGTCAACCGTTTCGGCGATTATGAGCTCTTAGGCGATACGCTCGATGATGCAGTGGGCGAAGCTTTTGACAAAACCGCGCAGCTTCTCGGCATGTGTTATCCGGGCGGCCCCGCAGTGAGCGCATTAGCCGATCAGGGCGTCTCGGGCGCCATTGATCTTCCCCGTCCTATGCTTCATTCACCTAATCTTGACATGAGTTTTTCGGGCTTAAAAACTGCGGTGCTCACGGCGGTTAAAAACGCGCCGGACCCGACGGATGAAACTTTCCGCCGCAATTTAGCCCGCGCCTTTGTCGACGCAGTCGTTGATGTTTTGGCGGCCAAAGTCGTCAAAGCCATGAAGCAGGAAAAAATGAAAACGTTGGTGGTAGCGGGCGGCGTGAGCGCCAACAAACAGCTTCGCAACCGCCTGGTTTATGAAATGCGTAAAAGAGGGATGCAGGTATTTTTCCCGCCCATCAAGCTTTGCACCGATAACGGCGCCATGATTGCCACGGCGGGCCTGGAGCGCATTAAGCACATGAGCGAAGAAGACGTCAACCGTCACTTCAAGAATTTGAAATTCGGCGTCAAACCCCGCTGGCGGCTTAAAGAAGCCGCCGCGGATATCATTGCCTGAGGTTATTCATCGGCGTTGGCGCAATCCACAGGTTTTGCGCCTAATTCACTTACGAGCACCTTCGGGTCGATTTTTACAATGAAGCCCCGGCGCCCGCCGTTAATATAAATAGCGGGCAGCTCAAGAATCGTTTTTTGCACGTAAACCGGCATACGCTTGCGTGTGCCAAAGGGCGATGTGCCGCCCACCTGATAGCCGCTGTTGCGCTGAGCCTGCTCGGGCTTACAGGGCGCGATGTGCTTGACACCGACCTGACGAGCCAGGTTTTTCGTACTCACTTCACAGTCGCCGTGCATCAGAATCACGAGAGGCTTGGCGTGTTCATCTTCCATAATGAGCGTTTTCACAACGGTGTGGTGATCCAAACCGAAAGCGGCCGCCACCGAGGCCGTTCCCCCATGGTCCACATACTCGTAAGAGTAAGGCTCAAATGAGACTTTGTGCTGCTTGAGCCAATCAGTGGCAGGTGTCGCGCTCTGATGTTTTTCTTTAGCCATGTCAATCCTTTCTTTTTAAAGTCCTGCGGGCAGCGGGAATGCAATTCGATCCGGTACCCCCGGCATTGTTTCCACCGAGGTGGCTCCGTGTTCTTTAAGATATTCCACCACGCCCTGTACCAGGTGCTCGGGCGCTGAAGCACCGGCCGTTAAGCCCACTTTTTCCACTCCATCAAACCAAGAGGGCTCGATATCTTCCACGCTGTCAATTAAAAATGCTCTCACCCCCTCGCGCTGCGCCTTATCACGCAAACGACGGGAGTTTGAACTGGTGCTGGACCCGATTACAAGCACGAGATCAACAGATGCTGCCAACTTCTTGACCGCCTCCTGGCGGCTTTGGGTGGCGTAGCAGATGTCGGCAGCCGAGAGCGATCGCATCGCGGGGAAGCGTTTGCGAAGTCTCTCAATCACCTCTTTGGTTTCGTCAGTCGACAAAGTCGTTTGCGTAACGTATCCCACTTTATTCGGATCGGGCACTCTCAGCGCATCGACTTCTTCATCAGTGCAGACCCGGTAAATATTGTCAGGCACCTGACCCATCGTGCCTTCAACTTCTGCGTGTCCTTTGTGTCCGATCACAATCACCGTCAGACCGTCATTGTGCATTTTGACCACTTCACGGTGCACTTTCAGTACCAGCGGACAGGCGGCATCAAAAATACGAATGTTTCGCGTTGCCGCATAATCCTTAACGCGCTGAGGAACCCCGTGGGCAGACAAAATCGCCGTGGCGCCTTCGGGCACTTCGCTTAAATGATCGACGAAAATCGCTCCCTTATCTTTTAACTCATTAACAACAGTTTTGTTGTGAACAATCTCATGGCGCACATAAATCGGTCGGCCGTAGACCGCCAGCGCTCTTTCCACAATAGCGATGGCACGATTGACTCCGGCGCAAAATCCTCGGGGTTGGGCTAATAAAACCTGCATGATCAATCCTTTTAAAACAGGAAGACAGTCTACCTTGTTTTTTGATCACTCGTTTCAGTGTTTTCACAAAAACGTTAATTTTTCAGCTCTTTTGGGCAAACAGAAAAAAACATCTTGAAGTACCATTACTAGGCCTCTTTTTAGTGTCTTAGTTTTTTATGCGCGCCAGTAACGCCATTCTCGGTCAACATTTCAGTATTGCAGGACAATTGCGCTTTACATTCCCCCGCATGCTGATGTCACTTTTCATCATGAGCTACATGGTGGCCGACGGCGTTTTAATCAGTCGCTACATGGGCACCGTCGCCCTGGCGTCGCTTAACATGATTTTCCCCTTGGCAATTTTCCTTGGGTCTGTGGGCATTATGCTGTCGGCCGGAGGCGGTTCCGTTGTCTCACGGCGCTTGGGCGCCGGCGATGCCGCAGGTGCCGACCGTGCGTTGAGCACTTTGGTTTATGCCGAAATCGTCTTCGGTCTGGTCGTTGGCATTCTTGGCATTGCTCTTTTAGATCCGCTTCTTAGTTTCCTCAATGTCAATGAAGAGCAGTACGCTTTTGCCTACGACTACCAGCTCGTGTGGCTTGCGTTCATGCCGTGTTTTTTACTGAGCGTTCTTTCTCAAACTTTCTTTACCGTTGCCGGATTTCCGAAATTAGGGCTTGCCGTTTCAATCGCATCAGGTCTCACCAATGTCGTACTGGACATTCTTTTTATGGGCCCAATGGGCTGGGGAATGTACGGAGCGGCGTTTGCCACCGTGATCTCCTGGGTTGTTGCAGCGGCGGCCGGCGCCATCTTCTTTTGCCGCAAAAAAGCCCCCATCCGCATCATTTGCACGGCTCCCGACTGGGGGGCTTTAAAAGGTGCATGCCGAAGCGGCTTTTCTGAAATGGTGAGCAGTCTTTCTTCGGCTGTTACGCTATTTCTTTTTAATGCCGCGTTTATGCAATGGTTGGGAGTGGACGGCGTGGCCGCGCTTACCATTGCCTCTTATTCGACCTATGTATTCAATTCCATTTTTTACGGCTTCTGTGAAGCAACGGGACCGATACTGGGATACAAATACGGCGAGCAGAATTGGCCGGAGCTTGCCTGCGTTTTTAAAAACAGTCTCATCATCATGACGGTTTTTTCGCTTGGGGCCTACGGGATGTCTGTTCTTTGCGCAGCACCCGTGCTCGGCTTTTTCACTCCGACCGAATCTCCTGTTTACGCTCTGGTTTTAGCCAACTTCGGTCTGTTTGCGCTGTCTTTACTGCTGCTTTGTCCCAACATGTTTGCGGCCTATCTTTTTACAGCAATGGGTGACGGCAAACGCGCGGCAATCGTTTCTTTCTGCAGAACCTTTCTTTTCTCTGTCATCGCCATTGAATGTTTGCCGATGTTCATCGGCGAAGCCGGGCTCTGGCTGGCTGTTCCGCTAGCGGAGACTCTGACCTTTATCCTGAGCGTAGCACTGATCTATCGGAACCAGCGGCGTTACGGCTACGACGGCAAACCTGCCCTCGTTATCAATCGTGACTAGCGCTCAAGCAGAAAATATTTGCTTATCAATGGGGTGATGAGTATAATGCTCGATACCGTTGACCCCACCGAGGTGAGATGTATTACTTCGGACGGGTTGTTTTTGTTTTAATTTTTTGACTGGAGTTAGCGATGGCACGAGTGTGTCAAGTCACCGGCAAAGCGCCGATGGTCGGCCACCGCGTCTCTCACGCAAACAACAAAACGAAGCGTCGCTTCATGCCCAATCTTCAATATCGTCGTTTCTGGGTTGAAAGCGAAAACCGCTGGGTTCGTTTGCGTCTGACGGCGGCAGGTCTTCGTACGGTCGACAAGCTCGGTATTGATGCGGTCTTAGCGGACCTCCGCGCCCGCGGCGAAATCTAATAGGAGTTCACCATGGCAAAGGGTAATCGCGAAAAGATCAAGTTAGAGTCGACCGCTGGTACGGGTCACTTCTATACGACGACCAAGAATAAGCGTACGAGCACGGGTAAGATGGAAATTTCCAAGTATGATCCGGTTGCTCGCAAGCATGTGGTCTACAAGGAAACCAAACTCAAGTAATTGAGTCCCGGTTCAACAAAAAAGCTCGGTTTAGTCCGAGCTTTTTTGTTGCCTGAATTTATTTTTTCGGTGGTAAACATTGATCGCGCGTCTTTAAGACAATCCACCAACATACACTCACAATGACTCCGCAAAGAAGCAACACAGCATCGTACTTCCATGCGCTTCCCATCACAATCGGCACCCAGAAAGCCGCGCAAAATGCAAACGCGGAGGTTTGAAAAAACTGTTGAATACTTGCCGCCATTCCCCGATTTTCAGGGAAGTAGTCCAAGTTGAAAACCGTTAAAATCGGTCGTACGACACTCATTGCAACGCTGTAAGCGATCACCGCGAACAAGCAGAGTGGATAGGGCACTTCAAACACATAATTAAGAACCACACCGATAATACCGGCGATGTACATCACGATAATTTGAGAATTAACCGTTTTCACGTCACCGAATTTAGAGGTCAGTTTTGTGCAAATCAAAGAACCCAACACAGAAAACCCAATGAGCGGCAACATCAGGTAGCCAAAATCAGTAACCCCCATTTGCATGATATTTTCGACATAATCAGGGGCACCCGCCGAAAATAAAATCGAGCCCATGAAAACAAAACCGTTGCAGACAACCCCTGCGGCAAATGCCTTATTGGTCATGGCATGCGCATAGTGTCTGATTAACGGAAATACGTGAAAGGTTGTTCGAAGCGATTTAGGATGGGTTTCCTTTAAGAAAAAGAAACAAACCACGGCCATTGAAAACGCAAAAAAGGCCAGAAAATAAAAAACGCTTCGCCAGCCCCAGAGCAAAACCAGCCACCCACCAATAATTGGCGCAAAGGCCGGAGCCAAGGCAAAGATAATGGCAATCAGGCTCGTCATCTCCTGCGCTTGCTGACCTTCAAACAAATCCCGAGTGATCGCCATCGCTAAAACAGTACCGGCGGAAGCGAAAATCCCCATGCAAATTCGCCCCCCTAAAAAAACTTCAAAACTGGGACTTAATGCACAGATTGCGCAAGAAAGCGCATAAAACAACATACCGCCGATCATCACGGCTCGACGACCAATGCTATCGGAGACTGCCCCCACAAAAAGAGAAGACAACGCAAAAGTCATCAAATAACCCGAAAGTGTTTGATAGGTTGCTACCTCCGAAACCGCAAATTCCTGACCAATAGCGGTTAACCCTGGCATATAGGTATTCGCCGACAATGGTCCCACCATTGAGCAAACGGATAGCAAAGCCGCTAATGATTTCGGAACAGTAAACATCACAATCTCGAGCTGTTGAAAGAAAAGGTGCCACTGGCACCTTCTCTTTTATACACCAATTAATTCTTCACCATAAGATCATTGCTCAATGACTTTTTCTGAAGCACCGCACCAAAAAAGCCATCCGTACCGCTTTGATGGGGTGCCATCACAAAAAACGGCGCTTGATCACGAGTGCATTGCGGTAACTCAACTCCCTGTTTAAGCAAAATCTCCGTGGCGTCCAATTGCTCAAATTCTGGATGCGTTTCCAAGAAAGCCTCAATAGCCGCTTGATTTTCCTCTCGCAAAAGCGAGCATGTCGCATAAACCAAACGACCGCCCCCCTTGACTAAGCGGGCCGCTGCGTTAAGCACATCAGCCTGAATGCCTTTGATGCGTTCAAGCTCCTCTTCACTCATCCGCCACTTCAGATCCGGATTACGCCGTAGCGTCCCGGTGCCTGAACACGGCGCGTCAACCAAAACACGGTCAAATTTCCCAGCAAGGCGTTTCACCCTCTGGTCCCGTTCACTCTTAATGGCAATCGGATGAACATTGCTAAGCCCGGCTCGACGCATACGAGGAGTTAATCCCGCCAAACGTTTTTCATTGACATCAAAAGCGTAGAGGCGACCCGTTGACTTCATCATGGCACCTAGAGCCAAGGTTTTACCACCGGCTCCGGCACAAAAGTCGCATACCATCTCCCCACGCCGAGGTTGCACCAATCGAGCGATCAGCTGACTGCCTTCATCCTGCACATCAATTTTCCCATCTTTATAAAGCGGCCAACTCGTCAACCCGGGTTTACTCGTTAAACGGATCCCCTCAGGAGATAAAGGCGTAGGCATCGCCTCGACACCATGTGCAGCCAGCTCCTCAAGTACCTCTTCCCGACGCGCTTTAAGGGTATTGACCCGCAAATCCAAAGGAGCTCCTTCTTTCATTGCCTCAAAAAGATCGGACGAAGCCTCTCCAAATTGTTTCAACAACCGTTCATAAAGCCAAAAAGGCAGCTCAGACTGCACTAAAGGCGTCGCTTTTTCAACTTTTGAGCGAAGACAATTATCCAAGGCGGTCGCATCATTACCGACAATTTTGGGATCTAAATTTTCGCGGCCATAGATGCGACTTAAAGTCACTAGAGCCGTCAATCGAGGGGCACGCATAGGCACCGCGGGTTTCATTTGCCAAGTCAAACTTGACAGATGCCGCAAAGCGTAAAAAATCGCTTCAGCAATGACGCTTCGATCGCGAGACCCGAGTTTATGGTTTATCCGGAAGAACCGGCTCATCAAGACATCGGCCGGTCCGTCAAGCTTCAAAACGGTGCTTAAGGCTCGCGTCAGTTCATCGACAATGAGACCGGTAAGACGAGGACCGGACGATCTCACCTGACGGCGAGCCAAATCAGGTTTAGCACCGGCCGCACGCTGCCGCTCTTCTCGGGTTTGCGAATGAGCCGTTTGAATTTGACGCGCGCGAGCGGCACGTTGTCTTTCTGTAAAGTGGCGCGACGGCGCCTTGGATGCAAAACGTTTTTGCTGAGGCATCTTTTTAAGCCTTCCCCAATAAAGTCAAATAACGGGCCGTCTCATTATCCATCACCGCCCGACCGTTCTCATAACTGACAGCGCCAGTTACACAAGCCTTCACCGCACGGGCGTAAATCTGATGTTCATAGCCCAGCACCCGATCGGCCAATGTATGTGCGTCATCGCTCGGGAGAACCGGTACAACCGCCTGAGCAATGATCGGTCCGCCATCCAAATCTGCTGTGACATAATGAACCGTCGTTCCGTGCACGCGCACACCTGCATCAATAGCACGCTGATGCGTGTCCAACCCTTTAAAGGAAGGCAATATCGCTGGATGGATGTTTAAAATTTTTCCGGTAAAACGACTCACAAAGCCTTCGGTCAAAATACGCATAAAACCGGCCAGCACAATCAAATCCGGTTCGTATGATTCGATCACCTGGGCTAATTTTTCTTCAAACGCCTCTCTTGAATCAAACGCTTTATGATCAACCGCCACTGCGTCAATGCCGTATTCTTTTGCCAACAAAAGACCCTTGGCTTCAGGACGGTTGGAAATCACTGCGACAATTTGCGCACCAATCGTACGACTCCACGCTTCACGCAAAGCCGTCTCTTCAATGGCCACAAAATTACTGCCACGACCAGAAATTAAAACAACAATTTTTTTCATGACAAAAAGAAAAATGACTTTAAATGATGGGCAAATTTTAACATGCACAATTATCAAAGCCTTGTTGGTTTAGCTGTAATGAGTTGAGAATGTATTTCAAAATAGGCCAATTAACTTATCAAGCGCAATTGCTCTTGTCGCCTTTTTGATAAAATGGCTCGTCTGATTTTTGGATTTTGAAATGAAAGTATTTAGAGGCCTTCCTGAAGAAATTAGAAAAATGGACTGTGCGATAGCCATCGGCAACTTTGACGGCGTGCACAGAGGGCATCAGGCCTTGCTCGAAGAAGTGGTTCGCGCCGCGGGTGAACGGGGATTGTTGCCTTGCGTCGTCACTTTTGAGCCGCATCCGAAAGAAGTGCTCGCAGGGAAAAGCGACTTTTTGCCAAGAGTCAATAACTTGCGCGACAAGGTTCTTGATATAGCCGCTTGCGGTATCCAGCGAGTCTTTTTTCTGAATTTCAACGAAAGACTTGCTCACATGACTCCACGACAATTTGCGGAAGAAATCATCGTGGAAGGGCTGCACGCCCGTTGGGTCACCGTCGGCGAAGATTTCCATTTCGGATATAAAGGGACCGGGACTGTCAACGACTTGAAAGCGCTCGGCAAAGAGCTCGGCTTTGAAGTATGGGTGACCCCGACACTTTTCCATGGTTCATCGCGCATCTCGAGCACTCGGTTGCGTCAGGCCTTGGCTGATAACGATATGTGGGAAATCAACCAGCTTTTGGGACATCACTACCATATCACCGGCCGCGTCGTACACGGTCAAGAAATCGGTCGCCAACTCGGTTTCCCGACGATCAACATGGATTGCATTCCTGTTGACCGTCATGGAGAGCCTGCTGTGCGGGGCGTTTACGCTGTCTTTGTCCAAGGTTTAGCCCCCTATCCTTTAGGAGGCGTCGCCACGATCACCTGTCGGCCGACGTTGACGGAAGGGCAACCGAAGAAATACCTCTTAGAAACGCATATTTTTGACTATCACACCGATTGCTACGGCAAAATTGTCCGAGTGGAGTTTCTTGAAAAATTGCGTGACGATAAAAAGTTTAACAGTCTGGACGAACTGAAAGCCGCCATCAACGCCGATGCTCAAAAAGCTCGTGGCATTGTCGGAATGGCTCAGTCGGATAATGACTTAATGCCTTGATTCGGTAGGTACGAAGCCGACCTGAAAAATTCGTACGTTTTGTTATTGAACAACCTTGAAGAGTCCGAGGGGACCAAGGAGACTGACATGGCCAAATCTAACGAAGATCAAAGCCAACAAAAATACCCACTTAATTTGCCGGACACCCCTTTTCCCATGCGAGGCAATTTGCCTGCCCGCGAACCCCAATGGGTCAAAGAATGGCACGAAAAGGACATTTACGGCGCCATTCGCAAAGCGCGCAAAGGCCGGAAGACTTTCATTTTGCATGACGGTCCTCCGTACGCCAACGGTGATCTTCACTTAGGCCATGGAATTAATAAAACGCTTAAAGACATCATCTTAAAGTCTCGCACCTTGATGGGTTACGACGCGCCATATGTTCCCGGCTGGGACTGCCATGGCATGCCGATCGAAATTCAAATTGAGAAGCTCTATGGTAAGAATCTTCCGATTGTGGAATTGCAAGCCAAGGCCCGTCAATATGCTCATGAGCAAGTCGCCAAGCAAAAATCTAGCTTCATGCGTATGGGCGTCCTTGGAGATTGGGATGATCCGTACCTCACGCTTCGCTATGACACGGAAGCTGCTGAAATCCGTGTTTTAGCTGAAATCATGAAAAAGGGTTATGTCTATCGCGGGTTAAAGCCGGTGAATTGGTGTTTTGACTGCCAATCCGCCCTTGCAGAAGCTGAAGTGGAATATAAAGACATCAAGAGCCCGACCATTGATGTGGCTTTCCCGCTTTTTGCCGACGACGCCGATCGGGTTGCCCAAGCTTTCGGGCACTCGCTTGATAAACCGGTAAGCACGGTCATTTGGACGACCACCCCTTGGACAATGCCATCAAACCAAGCACTTAATATGCATCCTGAATTGGATTACGCCTTGGTTGATTGTGGAGATCGTTATCTCATCTTAAATGACAAATTGACCGAAGAGTGTCTCAAGCGTTACGGGTTCGAAGGTCGTATTGTGGCGACTGCCAAAGGCGCTCAATTTGAAGGCGTTCGCTTTAAACATCCGCTAGCCGCCTTCGACTCCTTCTACGATCGTTTTAGCCCCGTGCAATTAGCCGATTACGTCGATACCTCAACTGGTACCGGCATCGTTCACTCAGCGCCTGCTTACGGTGTGGATGACTTCAATACCTTCAAACGCTACGGTGGTCACAACGACGATATTCTCAATCCGGTTCAAGGCAACGGTGTTTATGCTCAGAGCCTTCCTCTTTTTGGCGGCCTGCACATCTGGAAAGCTCAACCGATCATCACCGAAAAGCTCAAGGAATCGGGAAACCTCTTGGCACACGGCGAAATGCTTCACAGCTACATGCACTGCTGGCGCCATAAAACCCCGCTGATCTACCGCGCGACAAGTCAATGGTTCATCCGCATGGATAAAAGCACGGAAGACACACGGCCCGCAATCGGCATGGAACAGGAAAAGAGCTTGCGTGAAGTGGCCCTTGAGGCCGTTGACGCCACCAAGTTCTACCCAAGCTGGGGTTATAACCGTTTGCATGCCATGATCGCCAATCGCCCTGACTGGTGCATTTCGCGCCAGCGCAACTGGGGTGTTCCGTTGCCGTTCTTTACCCATAAAGAAACGGGCAAACTTCACCCAAGAACGCTCGAAATCATGGAAGAAGTCGCCAAGATGGTTGAAAAAGGCGGCATTGAGACCTGGACCCAAGCCAAGGCAGAAGATTTCATGCCTGCCGAAGAAGCGAAGCTTTACGACAAAACCACGGATATTTTGGACGTGTGGTTTGATTCCGGTTCGACGCATGCAACCGTTGTTCGCGGTTCTCACAAGGATAAACTCGCCTTCCCAATTGATCTTTATCTTGAAGGCAGCGACCAGCACCGAGGCTGGTTCCACTCCTCGCTTTTAATTGGTGCCATGCTCGATGACCGTGCCCCTTACAACGCGCTGTTGACTCACGGTTTCACTGTTGATGAACAGGGCCGCAAGATGAGTAAGAGCTTGGGTAATACCGTCCAACTCATGGATGCGGCAAAAATGTATGGTGCGGAAATTGTCCGCCTTTGGGTCGCATCGACGGATTACTCCGGCGAGTTGAGTTTCGGGAAAACAATCGTCAAGCACGTGACAGATGCCTATCGGCGTATCCGTAACACGTTGCGTTTCTTACTGGCCAATACCAGCGACTTTGATATTTCGAAAGACGCCTTGCCGATCGAAGAATTGATTGAGTTGGACCGTTGGGCTATCGCCCGGACGGCGCAATTGCAAAAAGAAATCATTGAACTGTACAACGATAATGATTTCCATCCAATTGTGGCTAAATTGCAATCTTTCGCAAGCGAAGATTTGGGCAGTTTCTATCTGGATATTCTCAAGGATCGCTTGTACACAACGGCGACAAACGGTAAAGCGCGCCGCTCGGCTCAAACGGCACTTTGGTATATCACGGCAACCTACTTGCGCTTGATGGCGCCGATCCTCTCCTTTACGGCAGAAGAAGCTTTCGCGATTTTCGAGCCGGGCAAATCCGTCTCCATTTTCACCGAAGAATTCTTTAAGTTGCCGGAAGTTAAGGATAGTGACCTTCTACTTAAGAAGTGGGAAGAGATCCGTGCCGTCCGTACCGACGTGCAAAAAGAAATTGAAACACTTCGCGCTGAAGGCAAGGTTGGTTCAAGCTTACAAGCAGAAGTAAATATCTGCACTGAAGGTGAAGAGTACGATATGCTGGCGAGCTTGGGCGATGAATTACGCTTTGTGATGATTACAAGTCGCGCGGACCTCAGCAAGGGAAAGCGTTCAATCGAAGTTCGCTCATCGACGCAACCGAAATGCTCTCGCTGCTGGCACTACACCAGCACGGTCGGCACGATTAAGGATCACCCGGGTCTTTGCACCCGCTGCGCTGAAAATTTGTTTGGCGCAGGTGAAATCCGTCAATTCGCTTAAGCCGTGACGAATAACTCTCAACGCTTAGAGAAGTTTTCCATCCAGGGACTCATCCCCTGGATGGGATTCAGTTCGCTGGTTTTATTGATTGACTTTCTGACCAAATGGTATTTTGAAAGTCATTTTTTTCCGGGTGAAGTACAGCCGGTCACACGCTTTTTCAATTTAGTGCTGGCTCATAATCGAGGCGCCGCGTTCTCTTTTCTAGCAGAGCACGACGGGTGGCAGCTCTACTTTTTCTCGTTCATCGCCGTTGTCGCTGCGATGATTTGCGTTTACTTTATAGGGAAATACTCAACGCAACGCCTTTTTTGTCTGGCTTTGTCACTTATCATGTCAGGGGCCATCGGCAATCTAATTGACCGGCTTTTATACGGATATGTGATTGATTTTCTTGACTTTTACATTGCCCATTGGCACTGGCCCGCATTTAATGTAGCCGATATAGCGATCGTTTGTGGTGCCGGTCTTTTAATTTTGGAAAGCTTCCTTAAAGAAAAGTCGCACTCAACGCGTTGAATCTAATGACGCGTCTCTAGCCATAGGCAAACAATAAGAGCAGCAAAAGCAAAAAGCGCACCACCTAGAAATGAATAGCAGGCACCATAATATTCCCATAAGAAACCAGCAAAGACTCCCGCCACCAATAAAGCGATGCCTGAAAAAAAGTTGAATAACCCAAACGCTGTAGCACGACGATCCGAGTCTGCAACAGATGCGACTAAAGTCGCAAAGATCCCTTGTGTTGCCCCTAAGTGTAATCCAAACAGAATAACACCCAACAATATGCCATATGGCGTATCCGCCGATGCAAAAACAAGGTCTGAGAAAATTAAAAGAATCAGACCAACCATCAAGAGCATGGTGAGCTTTATGTGATCACTGATTAACCCAAAGGAGTAGCTGAATAGTGAGAACATAATGTTCATTAAAACCATTGCGGCAGTCACCTTCACATCTGCCACTTTTAACGCAATAGACGCGTTGGAAAACCTTGCCAACGAAAAAAAATTCCCAAGAAAATAATTTTTCTCAATGCAGGAGTACCCACGCCTAGCAATTGAGAAAACAGCAAGTTACAAACATAGAATGAGATGCTTGGCGCTGTCTCAAGCACATTACGTTGCCTTGCCCCTATAATGCGAACAAGGATCAAAATTGATTGCCACTGTATAGCATTAAAGGAGTGAGCTGTGATGGGAGGGCAAAAAATTGTACTGGGCGTGACCGGTTCGGTTGCCGTCTATAAAAGCTGCGAATTGCTCAGGGGCCTCATCAAAAACGGAGCAAGTTGCACGGTTATTATGACCGAAGCTGCGCAACGTTTTGTCACCCCATTAACCTTTCAGGCGCTCGGAGCCGATCAAGTGATCACGTCTGATTGGAATCAAGCCGGAACCACCATCCCGCATATTGATGCAACGCGTGATGCAACGCTTTTGCTCATTGCGCCAGCCACTGCCAATATTTTGGCCAAAGCGGCTCAAGGTATCGCTGATGACGTCCTTAGCGCCGCTATATTGGCAGCTCGCTGTCCGGTTGCTTTCGCCCCCGCCATGAATACATATATGTGGCACAACAACGCAACTCAGCGAAATATTGCCCAACTTATTCAAGACGGCGCCATCTTTTTCGGTCCCGCCAACGGTGAGCAGGCTTGCGGCGATGTAGGTAGCGGTCGGATGCTTGAGCCCTCTGAAATTCTTGAAATGATGCAAGGAGCCTTGACACCCCGACTGTTGGATCGTTGCCGTGTCCTCATTACCGCAGGTCCCACCTACGAACCGATAGATCCCGTGCGAGGAATCACCAATCTATCTTCTGGAAAACAAGGATTCGCCATTGCGAAAGCCGCTGTGCTTGCTGGTGCCGAAGTGACATTAATTGCCGGTCCAACAACATTGAAAACGCCTGCAGGAGTTCGACGAATTGACGTCGTCACAGCGCTTGACATGTATAACGCCGTCATGGCAGAGGTCAGCCAACATGAGGTTTTTATAAGTGTCGCCGCCGTCGCTGATTGGCGAGTAGACGCTCCGTCAACCCACAAAATCAAAAAGGAGTTTACCGGAGCGCCCACATTGAGTTTTGTCGAAAATCCTGACATTCTAGCCAGTGTCGCTGCTTTAGAAAATGCTCCATATTGTGTGGGGTTCGCCGCCGAGACCGATAACCTTATTGACAATGCCCGGGCGAAGGTTTTCCGAAAAAATGTGCCTCTCATCGTCGCCAACTTGGTCAAGGACGCAATGAATCAAGACACGAACGCTGTGGTTTTTGTTGAGCGCGACGCTGCGACACCGCTGACAAGAGCAAGCAAAGACGCGGTTGCCCAAGCGCTCATCGCAAAAATCGCACAGGAGGTGAATTGATGTGAAAGAACCGTTTGATCCTAAAACTCTCGAACCTAAAGATGGCGATTTTGCAAGCTTTGTCGATCAGCTCAATCGTGAAAGCATTCAAGAACTGAAAGCGCTTCGGGTCACCGATGAACAAATGAAGGCTGAAGTTCAAGCTCAGGTTGAAGCTGGCACAGATCTTTTCCAAGACTCAGCCAAGCAGGCTCCCGTCATTCGAGACCCTCAGGAGGCCTTTCGTGATGATCGTCCTCGATCGCAACGTCCTGTTGCACGGAAAAAAGTGAGCGCGAAGTACTATCCCTTGTTTCTTGTTGTTTTCAGTTTCGTTCTTTTTGCCTATGGCGGTGCCACTTCACAAGAGGATTTAGTCATCACAGCCTTTTCCTGCTTCTCCTTTGCCATTATCATGGCAATCATAATCGACAAAAGAAACAAAAGGAGATAATCCCGATGCAGGTTGATGTGAAAATTTTGGATGACCGGCTTAAAAGCAAAATGCCCTCTTATGCAACCGAGGGAGCCGCAGGTCTCGATTTACGCGCGATGCTTGATGCGCCTCTGACAATCCTCCCCGGGCAAACGGTCTTGATTAAAACAGGTCTCGCCATTCACTTGGCCAATCCCAGTTACGCTGCGCTCATTTTGCCGCGCTCGGGTCTGGGACACAAACACGGCATTGTTCTAGGCAATCTCGTTGGGCTAATTGACTCTGACTACCAAGGCGAATTGATGATTTCAACCTGGAATAGAGGACAAGAACCATTCACCATTGAACCGATGGAGCGCCTTGCGCAACTGGTCATTGTCCCCGTTGTTCAAATGCAGATGAATATTGTCGATGATTTTGAGTCCTCCACTCGAGGCGAAGGCGGTTTTGGTTCAACCGGAACTCATTAAATTAAAAAGCTCCCGCGGGAGCTTTTTAAGCTCAAGGCTCAATCGACTCGGCCTCTTCCTCGTCATCCCCAAATAAAACGCTATTCAACTCTTCGAGTTTTTTAAGAGAAATCCCTTTGAGTTGATCATCTTTTAAGGTGCTGTCTCCAATGATTTGCACTTTAGGGCGACCGAACGGATTGGGGATTAACTTTACACGCAAATTTAAACTGCCCTCGTAACAAGGCAATTCATTGGCTAATTGACCGCTAATGGGAGCCATCTCACCCGTTTTTTCTTCGACGTAAGCTTTTAAGTAACGATCATGATCTTTTTGGCTTACCTCGCACCAAACACCCCAGACGAAATCCGATCCATCCTCAATTGGCACAAACAACGCGGCCCGGAGAAAATAGCGTCTCTCATCCAATATGGCCGCTTCTGAAAATACATGAGTTCGAAAATACCGTGAGACAACGTCAAGCGACCAAATGTCTTCCGGAAAACTCATACTGATATCTCGATAGAGTTCCATTTTTATGCGTTATTAGTCTTTCAAAATTCCGCTGCTGAAGAGCTAAATTTCCGCATTTTACAAAATTCAACCTCAAATGGCTGAAATAGCTTCAAATTTTTCTTAAATATCGAAGAGTTAAAAAAAGTCGTCCAACTTGCCATAAAAGGTCTATGATGAAATTTGAAAGCGGGCAAAAATGGATTGTCTCTTTTGTCGTTGCTTTCGTTTTTAGGATATTTTTATGAATTCCGGTACTGTCAAATGGTTCTCGGATGCCAAGGGTTATGGATTCATTATCCCGGACGGTCAGGACTGCGAAGTCTTCGTGCACTTCAGGGCTATTGAAATGCCCGGTCGCAAGACCTTGCAAACCAACCAACGAGTTGAGTTTGAATTCGAACAATCCGAGCGCGGATTACACGCCACGCGTGTTATTCCTTCACCGACAAAGGCCAGTGCTTCGAGTTAGGAGACTTGGGTAAAGTGTCTGCGGACTACTTGTTTTTGCCAGCGCAAAAAGCTGCGGGTCTACGTTTCAAGACTTGGACCTGCAGTTTTTTTATCACTCTTTTTCTCACAGTCGTGTTAACACCCCGTTTTTGCCAAGCTGAGACCATTCAGGTCGGTACGGAAACACTTTCCGTGCAATTGGCTCAAACACAAGAAGAGCAAACACGTGGGCTTCAAGGTGTAGCTCATATAGGCGAACATCAGGGTATGCTTTTTGTGTTCCAAGAACCAGAACGCGTCTGCATGTGGATGCACAAAGTGCCCATTGACCTTGATGTAGGCTTTTTCGACGAAGATGGGCTCCTTGTAGCCGTCTCAACCATGAAAGCGCAAACTCGCACAACGCATTGTGCTCCCACTGCAATTCGATTTGCCCTGGAAACCCGCGCGCACTGGTACAAGGATCATCAAATTAAACTTGGAACCCAGTTAAAAAGGATACCGAAATAGGTATCCTTTTAGACAGAGCTTGAACTGCCAATGATTAGCGGGCAGCGTAATAATTCTTCGCCACAAAGCCCCAATCAATCAGATGATCAAAAAGAGCCTTCACGTAATCGGCGCGTGCATTGCGGTAATCAATGTAATAGGCGTGTTCCCATACATCAACCACCAAAAGCGGCGTGTCGTCAGAAGCCAAGGCCGTGCCGGCGTTGCTCGTATTGACGATCTTTAACTCTTTAGTTGGCGTGAGCACCAACCAAGTCCAACCCGAGCCGAAATTGCCAACAGCGGAAGCCAAGAATGCTTCACGGAATTTCTCATAGGACCCCCAAGTTTCTTCAATACGGTGCAACAATTCACCGCCAGGCTCTTTTTCCCCTTTGTTCGATAAGCACATCCAATAGAATGTGTGGTTCCACGCCTGAGCTGCGTTGTTGAAAATCGCTTGATTCACGCCTTCGCTGGCCAAAACGATTTCTTCGAGCAACATATGTTCAAAAGGCGTGCCTTTGATCAATGTGTTAAGTGTGTTCACGTACGTTTGGTGATGTTTGCCATAGTGATATTGCAGAGTCTCTTCCGACAAAGCCGGGGCCAATGCGTTCAGCGGGTACGGCAAAAGTGGTAATTGAGCGGACATCTCTCTCTCCTTACTTTTCTAAAAAATCTTTTTCAAAATAATGAACATCGCTAATCTTACCGTAAGCTTCACCATCAGACCACCGAATGTGGACGTTTTGCCCGGATTTTATTTGCCGTGCCTCGCGTAATAGACAACCGGACGGATCAGTCACATAGGTATAGCCTTTTTTCAAAATAGCGCAAGGGCTTACCTCTTCTAAAAGTGTTGCGAATGAACGCCATTGACTTGTTTGTTCCTTTAATCTCGACTGTAAAAACGTCTCAAGCTGTATCTGCCAACTCTGCAGTTTCTGAGTCTGAACACCAAGAAGCGCTTTGGGGCTCGTCAAAGCGCTACCTAGTTCAGCCACTTTCATTTGACGATCCTTAAATGACAATACCCATTTTTGGTGCAGCTCAATTTTCGCGACCTGTGCGTGTTCCGAAGCCCGCCGCAATCGCTCAGTAAATAAAGAGTTCAATAAGCTCTTTATGTAGCGATAGCGTTCAACCTCATGGTGCAAACGGTCCTGAGGATGTTGCAAACTGGCTCTTGCCCAATCCAGTCGTTGAGCCTCTTCGTTGTAGCGGCGAAACCAGGCATCCGTGAGCATCTTGCGTTCTGTCTGTATTTCTGACAACAAAACAGAAAGTCGTTCCGTTGCATGTTCAGCTGCAGCGGTTGGTGTTGCGGCTCGAAAATCAGCCACCCAGTCGGCGATGGTGACATCGGATTCATGTCCTACGCCAACGATCACCGGCGTGTTTAATGATGCTAACGTGCGGGCTACCGCTTCTTCATTAAAAGCCCAAAGATCTTGCAAAGAGCCTCCCCCTCGCACCAGCAGTATCACATCGGCCAAAGAGCTTTCATCAGCGGCCTTGAGCGCGCGAATAATTTCTGCTGGGGCTTCTTCGCCTTGGACCGAGGTGGGGAAAACGGTGACTTTTGCATACGGAGCTCGGAGAGCAAGCGTCGTGACAGTATCACGGAGCGCAGCCGCTTTTAAACTGGTAACCACCGCAATCTGAAAACTAACCCTGGGAATGGCTTTCTTTCGCGCCTGATCAAACAAGCCCTCTGCCTGAAGCTTATTTTTAGTCACCAAGAAACGTTCAAAAAGCTCACCCATCCCCGCTTGACGCATCGCAGAGACAACTAATTGGTAAGTGCCCCGAGCCTTATAGATGGACACCTGTCCGTATACTTCGACTTTATCACCAGTTCTGGGCACAAAAGCGACTCGACGATTATCACCCGCAAACATCGCACAACTAAGTTCAGCCACTCGATCTTTGAGCGTAAAGTACCAGTGCCCGGAAGCGGCTCGAGTTAAGCCACGAATTTCACCTGACACCCAAAGTGGTGGGAAATTCTGTAGCAAACACTGTGAGACTCTATCATTGAGCTCCGAGACAGAAATAATTCGATTAGCGGGTTCGAGAAAAAGCATCCGTGAAGTCCCAAAAAATTCTGGTAACAAAATCGGATTTTAGCCAAGTTTGTTAAGAGAGATTTTGTACTGGAGGTGAAGAAATAACTGTCCTAAAGCACAAAAATTTCAAATGATCGTCCGAGATCTCCACTTGATTAAATAATCTAAAAATTCCCTCGTAAAGTCTTTTAATCGATCGTCAGAGAGGCATACAATATCCGCTGTTTTCTTCTCATAATCGGCTGTAAATAGATGTCCCCCGAACAAACTCAAGATTTAATGACAAAAAGGCGCATTACCCTATTTTTGACCTGCCTTATCAACATATGCGCCGGGATCAATTACGCCTGGAGTGTCTTCGCCCAACCTTTGGCTGAACGACTTAGCCAAATGACGGGTGATGTTGTCACAAGCGGCTCGTTGGCTTTCGCATTCAGCTTAGCCTGTATTTTCTCTCCATTGTCCATGATTGTGAGCGGCAGTTTTGCCGATCGCTACGGTCCTCGCTACATCCTTATGATTGCGGGGCTTTTCATAGCGATTGGTTTTATAGGCTCGGCTCTTTGCACATCCGCCATTGGCATCATTATCTGTTATGGCTTTTTTGTAGGTTGCGGTTTAGGCTCAGCCTTTAACACCGGCATGGGCAACGTCCTCAAATTTTTCCCGGACAGAATTGGTGTCGCAGGCGGTTTGGCATCAACCTGTTTTGGCGCAAGCTCAGTGATTGTTCCTTTTATCGCAGTGATGTTGCTTGCCTATTTTGATATCGCGCAAACCTTTATCATCCTAGGTTCCACATTCGGCCTTATCATCGTTATCAGCGCTTATTTCACGACACGCTGTCCCGCAGACTTTCAACCAGCTGGGGAAAAAAGCTTGTTAACATCCACCATTCCCGATCGGAAAACGACCGAAATGGTTAAAAGCAAAATTTTTTACATCATGTTCGGTCTTGCATTCTGCGGCACACTGCCCGGTATGATGATGATTTCCCAAGCTGCCCGTATCGCTCAATACCAAGCCGGTCTTTCGGCAACAGCTGCCGCGCTTTGCGTATCGTTTCTTGCCGTATGTAATATGAGCGGTCGTTTAATCGGTGGCTATTTATCTGACCGTTTCGGGCGAATTCAGGCGCTTATGGTTGCCTTAGCAGCTGCGATCTTCGGTTCAGTGTCAGTGAATTTTTGTAGCCCTGAATCGCCCGCACTAATTTATTTCGCTTTGTTCGGAGTCGGGTTCTCATTTGGCTCTATGAACAGTATTTTCCCTGGCTTTACTACAGCAGAGTTCGGACGGCGCTACAACACACTCAACTACGCCATCATGATGATTGCCCTCTCAACACCAGGGATCATCGCTCCGATGATTACCAATTATCTTTACGGTCTGAGTAACTCTTTCGGCAACTCCTTTATGGTCGCCACCATCACTGCACTGGTCGGCATTGGTTTTGCAGCGACTTATATTCTCATGAAACGTAAAGAAAATCAGAGCAACTGAGAGTTTGCCAAGTGCAAGGTGAGAGGCAAAAATCCTCTTACCTTGCGACAACTATCCGCCAATCGTTAAACGAAAAAATAGCCAAGTAGTTCAGAAAACTCTAGCTATGTGGCTCGTTGAATTTCTGCCAACAAATATGGCGAGCTTGAGAATCTCTCAAATTGTCGCAATTTGCTATTATTTAAGGATATTCAATTCACGCAACATTGCGTTTATTCAGCTTTATGTCATCTGACAGTTCTGACTCTCGAAGACCCGTCAAGTCGGGCTTTTTTATCGGGGTGCGCCATGCGAGCTAACATTGAGTCATGGTTGCATCGACAATGGACAAAGCGCGGTGCAATGGCCATTGCATTATCTCCGCTATCGCTTGTTTTTCTATGCATCGCTAAAAATCGGCGCATGCGCACTGTGCCAACACGATTACCAGTCCCTGTTGTTGTTGTCGGTAATATTTACGTCGGCGGCACAGGCAAAACACCTGTCACCATTGCTTTAGTTCGCGAATTGATCCGACGCGGTTATCGCCCCGGTGTCGTCTCTCGCGGTTTTGGTCGAAAAGAAGACGGCGCTCAGCTGGTCAAACCAACAAGCCCCGCTCAGAAAGTGGGAGATGAGCCGCTCCTGATCGCTAAAGAGACCGGCGTCCCGGTTGCTGTCGCACGTGATCGGGTTGAGGCGGCCATGCTATTACTCGATAAATACCCTGACTGCAATCTAATTATTTCTGATGACGGCTTGCAGCACTACGGACTTGCCCGAGACGTTGAATTAGCCGTTGTAGGCGCCAGAGGGCTCGGCAATGGATGGGTATTGCCGGCCGGTCCCTTGCGCGAGCCTCCCTCTAGGCTCGACGAGGTTGACGCCATTGTGCTTAATGCCACCGAGGACAGTTTCGATAGTAGAACCCCGCGTTTCGCGGCAACGGCTGTTTTAGGTAAAGCTCGGTCACTTGACGGCGAACGCGTATTAGATTTAGATGAAATTGCCGCTTCGGGCAAGAAGGTCTTTGCTGCGGCGGGTATTGCCGCGCCGGGACGTTTTTTTGCCATGCTGCGCGCTCATGATATTGAAGCACAGACCGAAGAACTGGGCGATCATTTCGATTTTCACACCAATCCCTTTAAAGAGCGTGAAGAGGACATCATCCTTATTACTGGCAAAGACGCGGTGAAGTGTCGTCAACGACCCGAGATTTTTGCCGACAAACGCGTGTATTTCGTTGAATACTTGGTTGATATTGATCCATACCTCGTTGACTTAATCGAACATAAATTGAAAGAAAAGGCAATTGAAAATGGCCATTGATTCCCGCTTAACCGCCACATTGGTATGTCCGATTTGCAAAGGCGCCATTGTGTGGGACGCTGAAAAATCGGTCCTTGTTTGTCCTCGCTGTCGCCTGGCTTTTGAAGTGAAGGACGATATTCCCAACATGATTCCTGAAGAAGCTAAGACGCTCACAGAATCTGAGGCACTGGTTTACAAAGAAAAACTTTCCGTTGTTCGAGGTGCATAAATGTCCGTTCCTTTCTACGCGATTATCCCTTCGCGAATGAAGTCAACTCGCTTGCCGAATAAACCATTGAAGGACATTGCCGGTCGCCCAATGGTTGTTCGCGTTGCCGAACGCGCTGCGCAATCAGGTGCAACGGAAGTTGTCGTTGCCACTGACCACGAAGCCATTTTCCAATCTTGTGAACGCTTTGGTGTCAAAGCCATTATGACATCTTCCGCACATCCGACTGGAACCGATCGTTTAGCGGAAACTGTTGAAAAACTGGGTCTGCCTGATGAGGCGATTGTGGTGAATGTTCAAGGGGATGAACCGCTTATTCCGCCAGAAATTGTGAGTGCAGTCGCTAATTTATTGGCCTCTCATCCCGAGTGCGGCATAGCGACGGCAGCTCATCCAATTTCAAGCATTGAGGAGTTCATGAACCCCAATGTTGTGAAAGTCGTCCGTGATGTCAACGGAAACGCGATTACCTTTAGCCGAGCACCGATTCCTTGGCCTAGAGACGCCTTCAGGGTCGATAACACTCAACTGCCAGAAGGTTTTAAACCGCTGCGCCATATCGGTCTTTATGCTTATCGAGTGGGATTTTTAAAACAATACCCAAAATGGAAACAAGCCCCCATTGAAGCCCTAGAAAGTCTTGAACAACTGAGGGCTCTTTGGTACGGCGTGAAGATTGCCGTGACGATTTTGCCTGGTGCATTACCCGCCGGTGTTGATACACAAGAGGACCTGGAAAGAGTGCGTGAAGCCTTTGCGAGAGAAGTCTAAACTTTCGTTTACGGATTTCTTCACAAGCGTATCCTATTCGCGTTTAAAATAGATTTAGTAACGTTTAGCGTTTTGCTAACGAGATTTTTATCAGGAGTATGTTATGCGTTTAATTTTGATTGGACCTCCGGGTGCCGGTAAAGGCACGAAAGCCGCTTTCATCAAAGAAAAATTCGGCATTCCCCAAATTTCTACTGGCGATATGTTGCGTGCTGCGGTAAAAGCCGGTACCCCGCTCGGATTGGCTGCCAAAGAAGTCATGGATAAGGGGCAACTTGTCTCTGATGACATCATCATCGGTTTGGTCAAAGAACGTTTAACGCAGCCGGATTGTGCAAATGGTTTCCTGTTTGACGGCTTCCCGCGTACGATTCCTCAAGCTGAAGCACTCAAAGAAGCCGGTATTCCAATCGACTTCGTGTTGGAAATTGCCGTTCCTGACGAAGAAATCGTGACACGTATGAGTGGTCGTCGTGTTGATCCTGTTTCGGGTCGTACTTATCACATCAAGTACAATCCTCCCAAAGTTGAAGGCAAAGATGACATCACAGGCGATCCCTTGATTCAACGCGACGACGACAAAGAGGAAGTCGTTTTGAAACGTTTGGCCGTCTATCACGCTCAAACCGAGGCATTGGTGAAGTTCTATGGCGACTTGGCCGCTTCTGGCGAACCCACTGCCCCACAATACCGCAGCATCAGCGGTTTAGGCTCGATTGACGAAATCAAGAATCGTGTCTTTGAGGCATTGAAATAATTTCTTTGCCGTGGCGGATACACGAATGCCCTGCGATTTTCAGCGGGGCATTCTATTATCGATTAATTAATTGGATGAATGAAGCGCAAGATTTCCGTCATGGGACGCTTTTTCCAATCTGCGTCATTAACAAGATAGTAAAAGTCATACAGCGGTGAATTTTCTTTTGCTATCAAACTGATTGTTTGATCAACCAACATCACGTCGAAAACTCCGCTTAAGGTCGTTTTTTGAGGTGAAACCAATAGGCTCCAATGTTCATCGTACTTCCGATCATCTTTTAACTTGCCTACATAGCCAACCTCTGCCAGGCGCTCAAGGATTGCGCCAGCGGCCTCAGGGTACGAGTCCACTGCTTGGCACAATTTATGAATTGAAACAGACGGTTCACCTTTTTCCTGTGAAATCATTAATTCCTTCAATAAAGCGATCGCGGTCAAAAAATCATTGCCTGTTTTCAATTGATCGGCAAATCGTCCGCTCATTAGCATTGGAATGCTGGCCGCAATAGCGGCCCCGGCCAGCACTAATAGCCACGAGATATAAATCCACAAAAGAACCACCGGAATCACGACAAATGTCCCGTAGATAGTCGTTAACGGCCCTGTGCTTAAGTAATAACTGAATCCCCATTTGATGACAACCCCCACCAATGTCACTAAAAGACCGCCTATCATGGCATGAGCCCAACGAACTTTGCAGTTGGGAACATACACATACAGCGCCGCGTAGAAAAATGACTGCAAGATCAACTGAGCAATCACAACGCCCCAGCCAGGCAGAGAACCCTGAACAGCCACATCAATCTGAGTGAGCAAATTGGTTAGCGCAAGACTTACGCCCATCACGATCGGTCCAAGCGTGAGGAGAGCCCAGTAAATCAAAACCCGTTGCATAACCGGTCGCATTTGTCGAACATGAAAAATTCGATTAAGAGTCGTATCGACTGTGTTGATCAATAAAAGCGATGTCAGTAGCAAACCGGCCAAACCGAATGTCGTCAAACCTTTTGCATGATCAGCAAAAGCCCGGATATAGCTCAGAATCTGCATACTGTAACTCTCAGGAAGCAAACTCGAAAACAGGAGCGCTTCAATTTCAGCACGACGATCGGCAAAAGAAGGGAAGACAGCAAAAGAGACCAAAAGCACAGCAATTAACGGCACTAAGGACAGCACCGTTGTTAATGTCAAAGAAGACGCCACCTGATTGAGTTGGGTATCTCGAATACGCTGCATGACAAATTCAGCCAACTCTCGAACCACTACTCGCCACGGGCGATGTTTGTATTCGTCTAATTCCCAATGCATTCTGTTTTTAAAAAAAGCTTGTTATTTATGATAGCTTAGTTAGCCACTGATTGTGATCGATAAGAAGTAAGTAATTATTTTGCCTATCGTTCACAGGCTTCTCACGTTGGATTAAGTACTGTGCCAGATACACTACGCAAAAGCGGCGTCCGAAAACGCCGCTTGAAACTGAAGTTAATCGATCAGTTTAGACCGAGGGAGCGCTTTCGTCAGGGGACAATTCGTCCTTCTTTTCAGGTTTAGGTCCCGGTTCCAACACCGCCATGCTTTCCACGTGGGCCGTATGAGGGAACATATTCATGACACCCGCCATACGAATATGCCAACCGCCCTCATGATGCAAAATCGCGCAATCTCGAGCCAAGGTTGCCGGGTTACAGGACACATACACTAACCTTGCCGGCCGTTTGTCAGTCGCTGCAAGAGTTCGTGCGACCTCCAAAGCCCCTTCTCTAGGGGGATCGATCAATACCCGGTCAATACCGCCCATTTGTTCCCACAAATTATCCCAATCTTGAGTATTCCAAGTAAAGAGATTTCGGGCAACAAACTGTGTTTTATCGCCTAAATGATTTTCAATTGCGCCGGCACGAGCTCGCTCAACTAATTGATCACTGCCTTCTATGCCCACCACTTTTTGGGCACGAACCGCCAATGGCAACGTAAAGTTCCCCAAACCGCAAAAGAAATCCGCCACATGATGTTCCGGATGAACATCCAATAGATGAATCGCACGCGAAACCATTGTTTCATTTAAACGATGGTTAACCTGCGTAAAGTCTGTTGGTTTAAAAGCGATGTGCACACCAAATTCTGGCAATTCAAGCTTAAGCGCAGTCAAATCCGTTTCGTGCATCGGGTAGCATGAGTCAGGTCCCTTGGGCTGTAACCAAACACTGACGCCATATTCCAACGAAAATGCTTCAAATGCCGCCAAATCGGCTTGTGTGGGCTGTTCAAGCACACGAAACACCAAGGCGATAGCCCCATTGCCGCCCATCGCCACCTCCACTTGTGGCAAGCGTTGGCGGATACTAAGGCTCTCAATAAGATGTCGCAACGGAACCAATAAATCGCTTACCGGCTTGGGCAAAATCTTGCACTCGGTCATATCTGCCACATAGCTTGAAGAGCGTTCGTGAAAACCGACTAAAACACCACCTTTTTTAGCCACATCACGAACCGTTAAACGAGCTCGATGACGATACCCCCAGAATGGTCCAAAAATCGGTGCCAAAATCATCTCGGGTTTTACTTTCCCAATGTGCCATAGCGCGTCAAGCATCACCCGTTGCTTGATAGCCACCTGAGCATTGGGATCGAGATGCTGCATAGCGCATCCGCCACAGCATCCCGGTTCCAGTCCGAAATTTGGACAATAAGGCTTCACACGCATGGAGGATTCTTTAAGGATTTGCACAGCACGACCGCACTCGTAACTCGGTTTATCGCGATAGCGCTCATAAATAACCGTTTCTCCAGGAAGTGCTCCTTCCACAAAAACCGCCTTTCCATCACGATGAGCGACACCTCGTCCATCCTGATCAAGCGATTCAATATCAACAGTGAATTTTTCAAGCACCTTGGGTGTTCTGGCCATTTGAAACATCCTTTCAAAACAAGAAAATCGCGGTACCGGAAAGAAAAATATGGCACCGCGAATACACTTTTTTATACCGTCTAGCTTATTGAGGTAAATACTCGAGCGGATTCACAGGCTTGTCGTTATAGCGAACTTCAAAAAGTAAATTCACCGTACGACTGTCCGAATCGCCCATCTTGGCAATGACTTGACCATTGGTCACATTGTCCCCACGTTTAACGAGCAATTCGCTATTGTGACCATATACCGTCACTACACCAGGGGCATGCGACACAATGATGAGCTTGCCATAACCACTCACATTTTCACCGGTATAAATGACTCGACCAGCAGCAGCCGCACGAACATCCGCCCCCATTTGACCGCCAATTTCAACCCCTTTGCTTCCCGTATCTGAAAACTGAGTCAAAATCGGACCGCGAGCCACAGGCCAAGACAACATCGTATTGCCCAAAGCTATTTGACCAGCAGGCGTTGTCGTTTGAGTTGTCGGATTTAATGACACGCTTGTCGAACTCTGAGTCCCGGTTAAATCAACGGACTGGGAGCCGTCTTGAGCATAGGGATCGCCCACAACAACCGTCTGAGAGTCACTACCGGTCACCGCATCGACTGCAACAGCCGTCACAGGAGCCGTACGAGGAGCCGTCAATCGCAAAACCGTACCAATGGATACCTGGGTAGGATCCGTGATGCCGTTGACCTGAGCCAACTCCGTCGGATCACAACCGTGATTGACAGCAATACGGTAAAGAGTATCGCCCGGTTGAACGACGTATGTTTGCCCTGTCACTACGGGGCTTACCACCGCTGTTGAAGAACCTTGACCCGTGCGATCATAAATCGGAGCGCCTGTGTCCTGAAGAGCACAACCGGCCAAAAGGGCTGCCACCGTAGCGGCACTCAATAAAAGACGAAACTTCATAACTACCTCAAAAAACCGATAACTGGCATGCAAACGTTTAAATTTTAATGAAAAATTACTTGGCAAGCCACGATTCAACGGCAGAAACCGACGAATAATCTGTTAAATCAACTCGAAGCGGAGTCACCGAAACGGCAAGCGAACGAACAGCCCAAAAATCTGTCCCTTCTCCGCAATCCTTCGGTTGACCAGCAGCGCCAACCCAGTAAATTGGAAAACCTCTCGGACTCATTTCACGAATTACGCTTTCGGCATGATGGCGCCGCCCTAAGCGAGTAGCGACAATTCCCTGCAATTGCTCAAACGGCAGGGTTGGAATATTGACGTTAAGCAATTGGGCTTCACGTCGCTTTGCTTTATTCTCAAGAAATCGCTCTACAACCAACTGAGCAACCTTCGCCGCGCAGTCAAGATGTGCCCAACCACGCTCAATTTGCGAAAACGCGATAGCATCAATTCCAAAAAAATACCCCTCGATAGCCGCCGCGACCGTACCGGAATACATGGTGTCCTCTCCCATGTTTTGTCCACAGTTAATCCCGGAAACTACCAAGTCAGGAAGCTCATCTAAAAGACCAGTCAAAGCCAAATGCACGGAATCACTTGGCGTTCCATTCACGGCATAAACACGATCTTCAACTTGCTGGACCATCAAAGGACGGGTTAGTGTCAAAGAATTACTGGCACCACTTTGATTAAACTCCGGCGCAACGACCGTCACATCCCCAAAGCGCTTCATTGCTTGGGCCAAAGCACGAATACCAGGTGCCGAGTACCCGTCATCATTAGAAATCAAAATTCTCATAAAGACTCATCAAAAATTGGCGCGTAGCTCCCACCTTCAGAGCTTTTAGCCGCGAACCGCAGAGCGCGGGACTAGGATTGATATCCCGCGGTGCCTATGCATTCCCTACCAACGTGGTTCGCCTTGCGCGAACTACGCTTAGTCAACCAAGGCTCTCAAGCCTCTGCCTTAAGGCAGGGGTTGTTGACTGGCTGGTATCGGAGATACTCCCACTTAATTGGATAGTATTGCAAGAGTTTACTGATTTTTGGAGTTAAACCAACTGATTTTGTTAGATTTTTTACAGATTATTGTTTCAATTAGACCAAAGCATCACCTGCTCATAACCCAAAATCAAGGCTAAGTAGCGAAGTGTCTTGCCAATAAAAAGCAATATCAAGCACTTAAACCAATTGATCCGCAACCAACCGGCTGCTACGGCCAACGCATCTCCCAACACAGGCATCCAAGACAAGAGCAAAATCCAAGCTCCGTAACGCTCACACCACTGAATTGCTCTGCTTTCGGTCGCCTTTTTTGGGAAAAAACGACCAAGAACATAACCAGACATCGCCCCCAGCGTATTACCAACGCTGGCAACTACCCAGCCATGCCAAATCATTTCCGGGTAGGTGTGGATCAGTCCTAAAAGCAGAACCTCACTGCCTCCTGGAAACAAAGTGGCAGAAAGAAATGACGAGCCGAAAAGCGCCCATAGCGCTTCGGTCGGTGTCAATATGGCTTCCATCGACTAGAGTTCTACGTCAATGGCTTCGCCCATTGTGTAAAAATGTCCACCCGCCACATAATGCAAGGTGCTCATTGCCTTTGGCGCATCCTCAAAATGCCAATGGCCATCAGAGAAAATCCGCGGATCTGCCCAAGCGGCAACGCATTCTCCAATGAAAAGGTCATAAGTGCTTTCATTATGCGGTTCTGACACAATCTTGAAAACCATCCAAGCGGCACATCCCTTCACCATCGGCATCTTATAGCCCGGCACCGTAAAGAACTCTGCTCCACTTTTTTCCAATTTATCACTCTCATCGTTTTTGCTAACCGAGCCCAAATACAATGTTTCCCGAGCAATGGCGGCCGTCGGCAATTCCAATGCGAAATAGCCGCTTTTTTCCATTAAAGGGCGGGTAAAGTGTGTTTTATCAACCACAACCGTTGCCTTTGCCGGAAGCAAATCCAGTGCGCAGGCCCAAGCCGCCGGCATCACGTCCGCAACACCCTCATGCTCGGCCGACACCAAAACTGTCGCTCCGATGTTAAGCAAGCGGTACACATCCTCAAGAGGGACTTTCACCATCGAAGACTCTGTCATTTTTTACTCCTAATGAACTATGTTTTGGTTTAAATTTAACTCCAAAAAACGACAATTTCTTGCAAATTCCTACCTATTAATTGAATTCAAAGGTATAAAGCACGTCAAGCGCCTGATCAACGCCAGAGGCGGCCTCAATATACAGTCTTGGCAAAATTTGGTAGCGCAGTGTGATTGTTGCCAGCGAATCAAATAACCCCACGCCATACTTAACTTTAAGCCCTGGCAATATATAGCCGCTCACCGCAACTGAAGAATTTTCACCCACCCCCTCGGTTTCAACGCCTAAACCAGTAATGCCAATGGATTCTCCAATAGCGCCAATCACACGATTGCCTTGTGTAAGCCCCAAATTGATGAGTGCCGACGTTAACATTGTGTTATCCGAATCCCCCTCGGGATTTAACCCCTCACCACGCATCAGGTAACTTAATGCTTCGGTTTGCGACATGCTCGGATCAGAGAAAATATCGACCTGCGGTCGATTCACATTTCCAGTGACTCGCACACCAGCTGTCACACCATCTGCCGTGCTGTCAGGATTACGAATCGCTTCGAGATTTAGTAGCGGATTAGAAGCAGAACCGGCAAAAATAAATTCTCCCTTCGTCACAATCAGGTCTTGCCCATAAGCCTTAAATTGTCCTTCCGGAACAGTCATTTGGCCGTTCAACCCCAACTGATTGTCAAACTGAATAACATGAAGCCGTCCTTGAAGCTCCGCATTTAAGCCAAAAGCTTGCACTTGAACGTCATTGCCGACATTAACATACAGGTCACTTTCTAAGGGCAGCGTTGACCGGATCTGCGTCTTTCTTTTCCTCGGACGGTCCAACCTCACGACATCATCGGACACATCAACAGCACTGGGCGGCAAGTCTCTGACAGCCACGCGCGCCCAGGGGATTCCAATCTCGCCGTTTAGGTGCATTTTCCCATCGTTTAAGCGACACAAAACATCGCTGTTGACATCTACTTGCAGAAGCGGAGGTACGGAAACTCGAATACCTGACGTTTTTGCGCTCACCCAGGCGCTCACATTCTGCGCATTTTCCCAATCAACCGCTCCATCTAGAGTTAGATGACCTTGAGGAGTATTTAAAACCGCCCTAAGCGTTCCTTGAGTGTCGGAAAATTTAAGCAACATTTCGCTTTTTTGCATTTCAAAAGGCAATCGTGTGCTGTTGACTTCGAGCCCCTCAAGCTGCAACTCGCCATTTAATTGTGGTTTTTTTAAATCACCGGCAAAAGCTAAATGACCCTTTAAGCTGCCTTGCGCCTGTTCCCCCTCATCCAAGAGAGCATTAAATAGGGACATCGTTAAATCATCAATGTCAAACTGGCCGGAAAGGCGTCGCTCTTTCAAAATATCATCGACAGAAATTCGAGCATGAAGCTGTCCGTTTTTAGCAATTTTTAACAACGTATCAGTTGTTAATTGACCCTCTTTGTGATTCACTTCGACACCCAGCTCGTCCAACTGCAAAACAAAGTCTTCATTCACAGAACGATATCGCGCTTGGAGATCTCGACTATTGAGTTCGAAACGAACGGTTGGCAATTGTGTCCAACCATGTGGTATTTGAGCATTCAATGTTGCTGAGGCGAACCCCTTCAAGCGAATAGTTTCGCCAATGAAGCGATTAAGATAAGACGAATTTATGTCTTTTAGAACCACGTTAACATCAAATGGCGAATGATTTTGGATATTTGCAATAACGGGAGATGATAGGCTCAATCGTCCTATTTCATGCGTCCACTCCCCACCCTTGATCGTCAAAGTGCGATCAGGGTGCTCGTACGTTATCTGAAGGGGCTTTGTCATAGTTAGCGGGCCCAAAGGACTTTCGAACTTCATTTCATTTAGTTGGCCCTTCCAGCTTAACTGCTTGGCATCCAACCCAGCATCCAGTCCCACCGTAAGGCTCCCTTGGGGTGATGTCACAAGAAGTCGAGCTTTATGTTTCGGTGCGGATCCATCGGCTTGGAAAACCACTTCATCAATGGCCATTCCCGCAAAATTTGCTTTATGCATCGTTAAACGGGTATTGGCTTCAAAAGTTGTTAAGCCTTCTGTAGTCGCATAGGCCCGCCAACGCGCACTTTCAATGCTGTTGCCCTTAAAAGAAAAACGATCCAAGTCAAGCTCTCCGGCCAATCTAGGCGCAAATAGAGATCCAGCCAAATGCGCCCGACCTTTCAAATGCCCCTTCATCGCAGGTAAAAACCTCTCAAAATCGAATGCTCTTGCTTGAACCGTTAAATCAAACGTTGGATCGGATAAACCCAACTTCATCCACCCATTCAGGTCGATTTGATTGTCTCCCAAAACTAATTGCGTTTTTCTTATGCTAAGTGTTCCATCAACAAAGCATTGGATCGCCGCATTAAGATCCAGCGTGTAATGATTCCATGATCCCTTCACTAGGAATTGGGACAAATCAATACCGTTTTCATTCCAAAGCAAAGCACTTTGTAAAGTAGTCAACTGCGCATCTACGCCGTTGTATTGCAATCGCATTTGTTGGACGAGAAATGAACGAATGTCCACATTCATCGGCAGCGAAGGAAGTGAAAAACCAGATGACTTCGCTGGAGTCGCTTCTGAGCTCGACTGCGCCTCGTCGATCGAAAGCGATGAATCGGATATTGCAATATTTTCAAAAAGAACCAGTCCGGAAAACAATGAACTAGGGTCAATCTGCCACGACAAGTTTCCGACAAAAGCAACGCCATTCGCCTTGAATTTGACTCCTTTTAATGTTGCATTGAAAAATCGTCCATTTGACTCGACTACAGCAAAGTCTGGAAAGCTTAGTTGCGCAATTTTGACTAACGACTGAAAACCGGTGGTGGTGAAAAGAAAAAATGCTCCCATTGCACAAAAGACAGCAACGATGACAGCCAACACTAGGAGAATTTTCTCAACAACACTCATAATTCTGGCCCCAAACCAATGTAGATCTGTATACCGTTTTCCGTTGGATCACCCACCGGTTTTGCCACATCAAAACGAATGGCTCCCAACGGAGATGCCCAGCGAATCCCTAAGCCAGCTCCTTTTTTAATGTCGGTGTCACCGAAATCATGAACGGCTTCACCCGCATCGAAGAAAATGGCACCCCACCATTTGCCAGTGATTCGATACTGATATTCAATACTGGCCGTCACTAATTTCTCGGCACCGGTTAAATTACCTTGACTATCACGCGGAGAAATGGATTCGTAATCGTAGCCTCTCACGCTTCGATCACCACCAGCAAAAAAGCGAAGGTCTGGAGGCACTTTTTCAAAATCATCGGTTTCCATCCAACCGATTCGGGATCTCAAAATAAATCGGTGTCGACGCGCATAGGTTCTGATCAAAACATGTTGAGCCTCAAGGACAAGGAAATCCACATCCGACCCCCACCACTCATTGGACCAATTAACTGTATATCGCTGCGAATCACCCCAACTGGCCATCAGCCCTCCGCGGCTACGTGTCCTAGAAAAACTCACCCCGGGGTACACAAGCATCGTACTGTGACTGCTCAACCCCTGGTCAAAGCTATCGAACATCGCTCTTAAATTCACTGAACGCTTCCAACCCTCATAACGGTCCCAATTTCTGGAAATTAAAAGAGTCGCATTATTGGATTGGGTATCGTTTAAATCTTCTCGTTTTACCCCGCCTTGTACTAAGTAGTACTCCTCCAGAGCATTGGTTGCCAGAGGAATTTTGTAAGAGGCATCGAACTGTTGCTCATATGCAGAAACCTTTGTTGCGGCCTCAATGGCGTGACCGGCATCGTTGATCCAAGGTTTGGTCCAAGTCAATTTACCTTGGGGGCCAACGTCTGTTGAGTATCCCAAACCCGTTTGTACGATGTTGCGACTTTTAGGTGTGACTTCCGCAGTTACAGGGAGGTATTTTTCCGGATCTTTTTTCCCTTCTGAAATCTGCGGAGACACGACAACGCTCCCGAACCACCCTGTGGCGGTCAGTCGTCGATTAAGCTCGGAAATATCGGTTGACTGATAAGGATCCCCTGACTTAAAGGGCACCAAATTCTGCAATATGTCTTCTCGGATCTGGCTGCCTGAAAAGTGGACACCAGACATGCGAAAACGGGGGCCGGACTCATAGTGAAGCCACCAAAACGCTTCATTATTCGCGGCATCAACACCCAGTTCCTGGCGCGTGAACTTTCCGTCAAAATAGCCCCGATCCATCGCCAGGTTTTGAACCCTCGATTTGAAGTCTTCATACGTGCCGTGATTGAGTTGGTCTCCTGATTTAGGCAAGCGGCGCTTTAAAGCCCTGAAGTGTCTGTCGTCACTTGCCTCTCCTGAAACAATAAAGCTCGCATCCTTGATCCGCACCGGCGCACCTAACTCAATCGTCGCAATCAATGTGGCCTTTTTGGGATCGCCTGATGAATGTTCCTCCCAACGAAAACGCAAGTGATACTGGTAAAACCCCAGCGCCTCAATCCCTCGCCGAGCTGCCTGAGCTATTGCCGCCCGATAGGCTTGGCGCACCACAGCGGATGTACTGTCTTTAATGGGATTAATCAACGCTTCCACATTATTTTTTACGTCACGATTTTCGCAATCAACGCGCACATTGAAAGCTAGGGCGATTTGAGAATAAATCCCCAAAACTCCAGTCAGCAAGAAAACTCCTAATACCGACGCACGCACTAGAGAACGCTCACAAAGAAAATTTCAGAATTAACTAGCTGAGTTTAAGACACCATCGGGAGAAAAAACAAGATAGAAGGCAACGAAAGTCGCATCAAGCGCTTGCAACTCTCGATGTTTAAAACCCCATTTTTCCCTTTGCCTCTTTGCGAACTATTCAATCCGACGATCTTATACGTCAACCACACGATTTTTAAACAAGTGGCATGCGACACTGGCTATCTGTCCATCCTGCTCATAACTTGTCAGTTTAGGCACCTCTTTCTGACAGTGTTTCGTCGCATAAGGGCACCTTGGGTGGAAAGCGCAACCCGGCGGCGGATTCAATGGGTTAGGGACTTTTCCTTTAATGCGAGTCCTCGGCTTTCCCGTCATGTTGATATCCGGAATCGCATCTAAAAGCATTTTGGTGTAAGGGTGTTTTGGTGAGGAAAATATTTTCTTTGTGGGCGCCAATTCAACCAAACGCCCCAAATACATCACACCAACCCTGTCCGAAATATGATGAACCACTGATAAATTGTGTGAAATGAACAAATACGTTAAACCGACTTTCTTTTGAATCGAAAGCATTAAATTTAAAATTTGGGCCTGCACGCTCACATCCAAAGCTGACGTCGGTTCGTCACAGATTAGAAACTCGGGATTGCTCGCCAATGCTCTAGCAATGGAGATGCGCTGTCGCTGTCCTCCGGAGAACTGGTGAGGAAATTTATCAGCGTCCTCCGGATTGAGCTTGACCGGCCGCATTAATTCATTGACTCGTTCATCAATTTGTTGCTGTGTTGATAACAATTTCTGAACAACAATCGGTTCGGCGATGATATCTCTGACCCGCCAACGAGGATTCAAACTGGCAAACGGATCTTGAAATATCATATTGATACGACGTCTTAAGGCCTTCGCTAACTCTTTATTTTTAGGATCACCAAGCGCTGACATGTCAATTCCATCAATCGCGATCTCATGCCCGAGAGTCAGTTCAAGGCAGCCGCTTCAGGGATTTTAGGCGCTCAAGCAATCAACGATCGAGAAGTGCTCATTAAAACGAGCTCGGGTTCCCCAGTGTTTCTAAATCAACTGACCGCACTGCGCATTTTCAATAAAGATTGGCTCACCAAGCACAATGCATTACGCCCACAAAATTACGTTGGCGGTGAAGAATCTTATTTAGCCAGACACGCCAACGGCACGGGTCCCTTTAAACTTGAAAGCCGAGAAGTCGACGTCAAAACAGTTTTTGTCGCTAATCATCAATGGTGGGACGAACCTAACCGTAAAGGGAATCTTGAGCGAGTCGAATATCTGCCCATCGCGTCGCCAGCGACACTGCAGCTTTATTGTCTGGTCAAGTCGATTTTGTTTTGGATCTAGCACCACAAGACCTTTCCGGTCTGAGTCGAAGCGGAACACTCAAAGTTGTTTCCTCAGCAGAAGATCGAGTCATGATGATCGCGCTCGATCAACACAGGGACCAATCCCCCTATATCAAGGACAAAAAGGGCGATCCTTTGAAGGTCAACCCCTTTAAAGACGAGCGAGTCCGCCAAGCGCTCTCTTTAGCCGTCAATCTAGATGCTTTAGTTAAAAGCGTTATGAGAGGCAAGGCCGTAGCTACTCAGAGTTTGGTTTCAAATTCGGTATTAGGCTATTCGGCTGAAGTAGCTAAACCTTATGATTACGATCCAGTGAAAGCCAAAGCATTACTCAAAGAAGCCGGCTATGAGAATGGATTTTCCTTTATTCTTGACACACCTAACAACCGTTGGGTCAATGATGAAAATTTGTGCAAGGCATTGGCTTCCATGTGGGCAAAGATCGGAATTGATGTTAACGTCCGTTCCATGCCACGCGCTCAATACTTTCCTAAGGTTTTGAGTTTTGATTCATCCGCCGGTTTGGTCGGCTGGGGTTCCACGACTCTCGATGCTTATCAACCACTACAATCACTTGTCGCAACCTTTGACAATCAAAGCGGAGCAGGGATCAGCAATATTGGGCGTATTTCCAATGAGAAGGCTGATGAAATCATTAAGACACTCGCGATAGCGGAGGATCCTCAAAAACGGATTTTGCTCGCTCGTGAGGTACTAAAAATCGACAAAGAAGAAGCCCTGCATATCGTCTTGTTACAACCCATGTTTTCATGGGCCATGAAACAAAACGTTGATGTGATCACAAGACCGGACAATCGTCTAACACTTGAATGGATCAACCTGCATTAGGCTCAAGAGTCAATCCAAAGATCAGGGGAAAGCGTCACAGCAAGCGCGACGCTTTCCCTTTAAGCGTGATAAAAACTTAAAACCTGCATTTCAAATTAGCCAAGGGACTGTATCTATTACAAACTATTCACGCAATTGCACATTGCGATGTTTCCCTTTTATTTTCAGGCCAACATCAAAATAGACTTGGCCGTTTTTAACCTTTCTGTTGATTCCAATAATGCTCGCCCCGGGCCACTGCTTTGCAATTTTTTCTTCAACGGAGGCAGGCAACCGATCGAAGGGAATATCCTCTTTCAGCTCAATGAGTTGACCTTTTGAATCATATTTTGCCTCAATCTCTAAATTATCCTTACGGGCATCGATTTCAAAAAGATTGTCATCCTCATCGAAATCCCATTTTTCAACCATACTCCCAGGGTAACTTTGAAAGAAAGCTTCCCTAACGACAACGGGCACATCAGAAATAGCCAAATCTTTGGCTACGGTCACTGTCGATATTGCGGCAACCAAAGCGGGAAACACTATTTTTATCATTGATCCAATCCTCATTGAAATGAGTTTTTAGCCGACAAGAGCTTTGCCATCACCGACCCAACGATAATCGCATCAGTTCAGTTACATTTTAAGCAAGTCTTGTGGTAAAAAAACGAATCCAGACGATTTCGGACTGGCGAGGTGAATAGTGGGTTAAAAACAAAAAATCCCAGACTACTATAGTAGCGGGATTCTAAGTGATGGCGTCCCCACGGGGATTCGAACCCCGGTACCGACCGTGAAAGGGTCGTGTCCTAGGCCTCTAGACGATGGAGACGCTATCTAATTTTGGTGGAGGTAAGCGGATTCGAACCGCTGACCCCTTGCATGCCATGCAAGTGCTCTACCAACTGAGCTATACCCCCAAACGAGAGAACGTCATTGTATAGAGACTTTTTTCAAAAATCAAGGCAGAAGCGAAAATTTTTCATTTACCGCCCCGATTGATTCGGAGCGGCAAATTTTACGGGAAAAAATCAAAACGTCAAGTGACTCACAAGCGCTTCATCAAAATTTCTCGCGCGACATCACCGGTGACATTTTTCGCTTCACCGAAATGCACTCCCCGTTCATTGAAACGTCGGGCGATTTCTTCAACTACATCAACACCAATCCCCTTTTCGGACAAACGTGTTGCCAACCCCAATGACTTGAAAAATGCTTCAATTTTTGCAATAACCTGATCAACTCGCTCGTCTTCGCTACCCTCGCAAACACCAAGGACGCGTTCTCCAAATTGCAACAACTTCGCTTTCTTTTGCTCCCGCAAAACTTCGGCGGTCCCTGGGTAAACAATCGCCAATGACTCGCCGTGAGTGACGCCGCAAAGCGCAGTAAGCTCATGGCCAATCTGATGAGTAGACCAGTCTTGCGTCACCCCCATACGAATAAAATTATTTAGAGCCATGGTTGCGCTAAACATGTAATCGGCCATCACGTCGTAGTTATGCTGATCGGCTTGAATAAGAGGCGCCACCTCCATTGCTGTAGCGATAACACCTTCAGCCCAACGATCAAGCACGCGACTTTGGCCCGACGTTGTCATGTATTGTTCAAAACAATGAACCACGATATCGGCCAGACTGCAGGCGATTTGATGCTTGGGAAGCGAATAGGTCGTCTCCGGATCCAAAATTGAGAACACGGGATAATCGCCACGGAATGCAAATTTCTCTTTTGTTTCATGGCAAGAAATCACCGCGCCATTGTTCATTTCGGAACCAGTTGCGGGCAGTGTCATCACGCTTGCAAAAGGAATCTGTTTTGTTGCGGTACCGGTTTTTACAATAGTCCAAGCATCGGTATCAGGGCAGGCGATACCTGCTGCAATTAATTTTGTGCCATCCAATACCGAGCCACCACCAACAGCCAACACCATGTCCACTTGTTCGTCCAAACCGACCTTGATGGCTTTTCTGAGAGTCTCAACGGCGGGATTGGGCTCGATACCCCAAAACTCCACCGTATTGTGATCCTTCAACGCTTCACGAACTTGCTCATAGACACCGTTGCGCTTGACACTACCGCCTCCGAAAGTCACAAGCACCTTCTTATTCTTCTCGATCAATGTTTGCAATTGTGCAATTTGACCCCGACCGAAAACCAATTTGGTTGTGTTTTGAAAAACAAAATTAAACATCCTCAAACTCCTAGCGAAAAATTTCCCCGTTCATCATAGCAAAGCGCTGTCTTTCGCAACGTAAAGATATTGTCAAAATCTTGTTACTGAGCAGTCAAAATGCATTTATACAATCCTTAGCGAGGATAAATGATTAAAACGAGGCAAAAGCAACATGGAAATGAACACTTATCTTGAAGCCGGCACTATCTTGGTGTTGCTCGGTTTTTTTGCCCTTTTACTCTGGCAAAGCATTCAGGCTCAAAAATCACTGGCCATGAAGAGCCCGATGAATTTTGATGAGGACTGGCATCAACGCCGAAATACGTTAAACCAAACTCGACAAAATCGTAGCAAGACCCAAACTGTCCATGCCAAATACAGCGTACGCAAACTTCGCAAAAGCATTAGAACAAAAAGCGCCTGAGAAGAATTACTTCACAGGCGCATGCCTAGTCAAAACCAATGAAATAAACTAGACAACAAAACGCTCCACGGGCTGTCCAGGATCGACAACAATCGCTTCAATCCCCTTGGCCTTCACAGCCTCCACGCCTTGCGCAGTGCAAATCACCGTGCCTCCAGCGCCATAGACTTGACCCTCTTTAAAGACCGTCTTGCCACGCACAAATGTGGCGACCGGCTTTTGTGAATCGTAGTCGTAGATTGTGATATCGGCATCCGCACCGACGCTTAAATGCCCCTTATTTTGCAAGCGCAACATGCGAGCGGCGTTCAAAGAAGTCTTCGCCGCGTATTCTGACAAGGTCAAAATACCGAGTTTTACCAGCGACAAGCCTTGAGACAAAAGAACGTTACGCGGGATACAACCGCCATCGGTTGATAAAGCATCAACCACAAAGCTGCCATCAGGCCGCTTGGCCTCAGCCAACCATACTCGAGGCAAGGGAGGATTCACATTAAAGGAGCCGCCGACATCGGTATTATGCTGTTTCCAGAACGCCAAGCCTTCTTCTCCGGTCATTAAATCCGAGTAACCGCCCGCATCATAGACAGCCCAAACCTTACGAGCCTTAAAGGCAGCCTCAATGCCAGCCTTATCAGTCGAGAATCCGAAACGACGCAAGCAGTTGCCAGTAACTTTAGACTGTACCTCACCGTTTTCATAGCAACTCAGACGTGTTCCGTTTCGTGGAGAAATATAACTCTCGCAATGCACATTGGGATTGGCTAATAGCAATTCAATGGCTTCGCGCGTTTCATCCACTTCGTCACGAATAGCTCCTCGGCAATAGGCGTTAATATGAGCTAAATGCAGGAAATTGCCCTTGCTTAATTCAATGGCCTCTCGCATACCCTCAATATTGGAACCGTGTTCGCTCGTTCCTGCATGCCATGCAATATAGGCGCCGTGTTCCAAGGCGGTCTTAATTAACAAAGAACTGACTGCGGGTTTTAGCGGATAGTGTCCCCCTAAAAGCTTGACACCTAATGCCCCATCTTTCATCGACTGGTCAATTAAAGCATCCATTTCCGCTTTAGACGGTTCATTGGTCTTAAACGTAAAAGGAGGTGAAGCGAACTGCAAAATGGCGCAGTTGATTCCGCTGCCATAGGTGGGAATGTTTTTTAGAACATTATCCAAGGGTCCAGCCATGTCTAAGCATGTTGTCACGCCGGCCATAGCCAACATGCGGAAACCGAAAGGAGAACCCCACATTTCACCCAAGTGAACATGGCTATCAATGATTCCGGGCTGAAGGATCCGACGACTATAGTCTTCAACCACACGAGCGCTACCGGCAGGCAAATCAATACCGACCTCGGCAATCACGCCGTTTTCGATAGCAACATCACGAATAGCTTCCAGGTGGTTGAGTGGGTCCACCACCATGGCTCCTTTCAAGAGTAAATCCCACATCGTCATCTCTCCTTTTTGATGAAAAATCAGCAAAAGCGTGCCTAACGGCACAGCGTCACACTCAGAGTGTACCGCGCTTACGACTGATCCTGACAGTTATTTTCAAAATAAGGGAGGTTTTGACGCCCCCCTTGATGCCTTAAATTACTTCCAGCCGTAAAAGTCTCTGACGGTCTGCCAGGCGATGTCACGCAAAAACGCCGCCAGTTCCGGCTTTAATGGCTTTTCACACCCTCCCAAATAATTGGACTTTTCAATCGGATGCTTCATTAAGGCGCTATAAATAACTGCGCTTTCCAAATAGGAGCCAGCTGCTGTCGGATGCGAGTTATCCGGCATAATTAAATTAACTTTGGGATCTTTTTCGAGTGCCTTCGCAAAGGCCAACCCAACGGGGATCACCATGGCGTTATTGGCGTTGCCAACTGAAATCACTGAATCAGCCAACGGCTTTGTCATTTCAGGCTTACCCTTACGAGCCCAGGTCATTACAAGGGCGGGTTCCGAGCCTGCCGCACGAATGGTTTTGATATGTTTCCCGGCCCACTCTTTAAAATTATCGACCATGCGCGGATCAATCGGCGACATGCTGTTCGGCTGCAAAAGGACTGCGTCAAAAAGCCGACCTTGCTTATCCTTTTTGAAGATAAAAGACCAACTTTTACCCGGCGGATTAATCAGCGACTCGACGTGATGCCAATCCAAATCAGCCCCGGCAATGGTGGCCTGTGCCGTCTGAAGGTCCTCTTTCTGGTCAGCGGCAAAACCCCAAAGGTAGTCGAATACGCCACAGTTATAGTATGAATATGAATTGCCAATCACCATGATCTTGACCGGGACTGCGTCCAAAGAGGTCACTTTCGGTTTTACCGTATACAAGGGCTCAGCCGCCGAAGTCGCCGTTGCAGCCAATCCCAACGACAAAGCCGCCACAACAATTTTCATACGCAAAGACATCACTTGCCTCCTTTCCTCAAGAGCTACTCCTTTGGGATTGTCCAACCTCAGAAGACGAGTCACTATGAGGAAAAATCCGAATTAAGTTAACTGATTGGATTGGCAACCCCCATTAATGTTAAGACAATCGGAATAGAAATCGCGGACAAAATGGTTGAGACAAAAATGGCATTGCTGGCTGCAGCCTCTTCGCTTCGGAAATCCACCGCCATCATGTAAATGTTAATCGCCACAGGCAAGGCGGCCGTCAACACGGCCGCTTGAGTAACCTCCTCACTCAAGCCAATTGCCCAACACAACCCGTAAACAATCACAGGCTGTGCGATAAGCTTTAGCCCAGCGATGCCCAAGCCTTTCGGCAAGGCAGCGCTGAATCGATGTTGAGCCAACCCCATGCCGACCACAATTAGCGCAATCGGTGTAGTGGCTTGAGAAATGTAAGCCAAGGTGCCATCAACAAAGCCTGGCAATTTCAATCCCGTCAATCCGTATGCGCCTCCAAGTAAAATGCCCAACACAATGGGGTTTTTAACAACGCGAGCCATTGATAAAAGAATCTTTCGAACATTAACCGGCCCTTCGCCTTTGCCGAATTCCACACAGGCAATAGCGGCCGTCCATAAAATCAATACACTAAAAATGATCAACAAACTAATCGTGGGCATTGCGCTTTCGCCCAGACTGACTTGAACAATCGGCACACCAAGCTGCACGTTATTGCCGAAAATCGCCGCCATTCCAAAAACCGTCTTCCCAGTGTTGTCCAAATGGAAACGGTTTCCAAGCCCTCGCCCCAGAAGATGAACGAAAAAGCATGACGTGAAGAACGCTACCAGCGCTCGCCAGTCCACGGGCGGCATATCCGAAAGATCACTGAGGAGATCAAAGAGCATCACCGGCATTAAAAACCGAAATGTGAAGTCCGAAAGATGTCTGGAACACTCGGCACTGAATGCCTTGAAATATGCCAACGCCCAACCAAGCAAAACCAATAAGAAAAGTGGCAAACAAAGTGTCAAGTGATACAAAAATAGATCGAGCATCCTGCTTCCTTCATTGAATTTTGCAGGAAGTTTACTACTGAGAGAAAGATTTCAAAATGGGCAAGGCGCTTCAACTGTCACCGCTTCATGTGTCACAGGATGCGTAAACGCAATGCTTTGAGCGTGTAAATAAAGCCGATCTGAAGGCTCTCCATAAAGATCATCACCGACAATTGGCGAATTCAGGCCCAGCGCGTGAGCCGCGTGAAGTCTTAACTGATGCGTTCTTCCGGTCACCGGATAAAAAGCCACTCGAGTCTTACCGTTGGTTTGCCCTAGTACTTCAAATCGAGTCAGTGCATAACGCCCATAGGTAAAATCCACCATCTGCCTGGGGCGCTCATAGGGATTTAGGCAAAGAGGCAGTTCCACCTCGCCGCTGACTCCGGCCAAAGGTTTTTCCAATAAAGCGATATAGCACTTTTTAATCCGACCGCGAGCAAAGTCTTCTTGCAATACCATGTGCGCCAATTTAGTTTTTGCGAAAAGAAGCACGCCTGAGGTTGCCATATCCAAGCGATGCAACAACATCGGTCCATCCGCCTGTGGATAGCGCGCCAACATTTTCTCATAGACGTTTGCTATTGGATGCTTACCCGGAACAGAGAGCATCCCCGCGGGCTTGTTAACCGCAACCAAATGATCGTCCTCGTACAAAATATCCGGTTGCCAGTCTTTAAAAGCATCCAGCGCTAAAGTATTGGGTTCAAAGGGAACACCATCAAGCAAAAAACCGAGCAACGCTTCATGACGCTCTTTAGGAAAAGCGTAAAACGCATTCGGCACCCGAGCGTCATTCGCGGCGACCGGTCCCCACCAAAAGGTCCCAGTTGTCAGCGGTCGCATATGTTCATCAAATGCCCGTTTGATCAATGCTGGCAAGGACGTGCGCAAAATGGCTTTTAGCAATTCCTCATTGTGACCATAACGTTCAAAAAGCAAATCAAATAAATTGATTTGTTTCCCCCAGGCATTCCGTAAGTCAATGCTGCCCAAGCGTTTTTTCCAATCATTGGCAACCACTTGGGCTGCCTCATGCTGAAAGCGGCCATGGGCCCGCTCTACTTCATCCAAAGCCTCGTGATAGCGACGCTTTAAGCGCTCCAACTCACCGGAATCGCGTTGACTGGCACGAGCCAATCGCTCGTATGACGCGCCACCCAACACCTGACGCTCCTGACGGCGTTGTACTCGCCTCTCAGTGGCGCTTTCTCGAAAGTTCAAATAGTTTTGTTCGGCAATTTGTTTAAGTTTTTCCGCCCGATCCAAGTAATCGGTGTCAATCGGAGCCATTTCACTAGTCGGCAATTGTTGCCAAAAATTAGGCTCAAAATAGCGATCGTCTGTGTCGAACTGATCACAACCGGTCAGAAAACCAATTTGGCCTTTCTCGTTTTTAACTACCAAAATAGCCACCATCCGACCTGCTTGTCCAACTGCGGTTCGCTCCAAATGGGCGCGAACGTGTTTTGCAGCCAACAACACCCAGGGATGAGGGCTGTAGTGATATGGGAAGTTCAGCGCACGTGGGGCAGATTTCGGATCAGTAACGTCAAGCAGTTGAAACATGACAAAGCGCAATCAAAGATCGATAAAACGGGCAAGAGTTTAACAAAATCCCAAACAGAAAATATGTTCGGCCGGAAAAATCCGGCCGAATTGGTTCTAGACAGAACTGACCTTATGACAAGCCAACAATCTTGCCATTGACAACATCAATATGCAATGCCGCCGGCGCCTTCGGCAGACCCGGCATACGCATAATCGATCCAGTCGTCGCAACCACAAAACCCGCGCCTGCATTCAAAATGAGACGTTGAACCGGCAACGTGAAGCCCTTTGGAGCTCCAAGCCAAGAAGGCTCGTGAGAAAGAGAATATGGGGTCTTGGCCACACAGACCGGCAATTTGTCAAAACCCAACTCTTGAATCTGCTTCAGATCCTTTTGAGCGGCAGGTGATAACTCAATATCCTTGGCGCCATAAACATTCTTAGCCAATTTGTTCAACTTGGTCACCACGTCGTCCTCGGCTTCGTACGTGAAATGCAATGGCTTAGGCTCTCCTTGAGCAGCCTGCATGACAGCCTTGGCCAATTCCTCCGCTCCTTCGCCTCCTTTGACAAAACCGTCACAGACGGCAAAACGCACCGAAGCAGCTTCACAGTGCTTGCGGATCACATCAATTTCTTCATCCGTGTCTGTTGCAAAGTGATTCAAACTCACAACAATTTCGGGGCCGAAATGCTTGAGATTTTCAATATGCGCATCCAAGTTGCAAAGTCCTTTCTTTAAGGCTTCAACATTGGGTTTGCCGATTTCGGGCAAAGGCACAGATCCATGCCACTTCAACGCCTTGGTAGAGGTCACTAACACCACCACGGAAGGTGTGAGACCGGCTGCGCGACACTTAATGTTGATAAATTTCTCAGCTCCCAAATCACTGCCAAAACCTGCCTCGGTAATTGCCCAATCACCAAGGGTCAAAGCGGCCTTTGTTGCAACAACCGAGTTACAACCATGGGCAATATTGGCAAAAGGACCACCATGGACGAAAGCGAGATTGCCTTCAAGCGTTTGAACCAAATTGGGTTTCATGGCGTCCAATAACAAAGCCATCACCGCCCCCGTCGCGCCAAGCTCGTGGCAGGTATATGCCGATCCGTCGCGCTTGATACCAAGTACCAAGCGATCAACACGAGCTCGCAGGTCATCCAAATCGGTTGCCAAGCAAAGCACCGCCATCAACTCGCTGGCGACCGTGATGTCAAAACCTGTTTCTGTCGGGATGCCGTTTGCAGGACCGCCAAGACCCGTGATGATGTTACGCAGCATGCGATCATTCACGTCAACCACGCGGCGCCAGATGACCGTCTTTAAATCCACTTGACGTTGATGGCGTGCATTGTCAATCATCGCAGCTATCAAATTATTGGCCGCAGTGATAGCGTGAAAGTCACCCGTGAAGTGTAAGTTGATCGACTCCATCGGCAAAACCTGAGAGTAACCACCACCGGCGGCGCCCCCCTTCATGCCAAAACAAGGTCCCAGAGACGGTTCACGTAAGGCAACAACCGCCTTTTCCCCCAATCGCTTTAAACCCTGCGTCAAAGCAATTGACGTAGTGGTCTTGCCGGAACCAGCGGGCATCCCAGAGGTCGCTGTCACTAAAATGAGCTTGCCGTGCGGTTTACGAGACGGATCCAATTGCACCTTGGCTTTATCTCGGCCGTAAGGTTCAAATTCCTCATCAGTCAATCCGGCGCTGTGCGCCAACTCATCAATGCGAATCAGTTTCGCCGATTGAGCGATTTCAATGTCAGACTTCATCTCAAAAACTCCAAAAAACAAAAAGGAAAAACACATTCAGATAGGGAATGTGATGTGAAAACCGTGCCTTTTGATGCACATCGGAACAGAAAAACTGAGAGTTCCCTCACATTCCCGAGATGGTTACAGTATGCCTGAAAGAGGCCAAAATGGGGAAGGCTCTATGATGAAAATTCCTCAATCGCTTTAAAGAGCCTCACTGCCCACATTTTGCTTTTGGGGACGATTTTTCCATACATACCAATAAAGAGGAACCGTGCAGGCCACGACCGCCGCATTGATGGCAAAAATGCCCGAATACCCCACCGGTTCCACTAAAAAACCGGATAAATAGGGCGCCATTCCGACCCCCAAATCAAAGAAAATGAAAATCGTGCTCGTTGCTTGAGCGAAGCGTTCTCTTGGGACTAGCGAAATACCGGAAACTTGAGAAAGGGATTGAAAATTGCCAAACCCCAGTCCCATGACAACGCCAGCCAATAAAACCGCCCAACTGCCAGCATGTGATGCCAAAAGCAATAAGCCAACAATCATGAGCACCAAAGTCATGTTGATCAACACTACCGGCCCGTGAGCATCATAAAACTTCCCGGTAACCGGACGGGTTAAAAGGCTTGCTAATGCATATAAAAGAAAGAAGCTCGACGCAGCGGCGACCACATCATATGTTTTCGCATAATCGGCTAAAAGCGCTTGCACATTACCCCACGTCAAGCACACAACGCCAACAAAGACGCTAAAGGGGACAAGCCTTTTATCGATAAAGTCGTCTAAAGCCACACGTTTTTTAGGACGTACCTTGTCAACGGGCGGCGTCACATCAATCACAAACCACATCAATAAAAGACTTAATGCCGATAGCCCCGTCGCAATGGCAAATATGCCCTCATACCCTAATGAACCCAAAAGCGCAATCCCAATGAACGGGCCGAAACAAAGCGCTAACGCGGTGCTCATTGAAAAATACGAAATGCCGCGTCCGTGGAACTGTCTCGGAACAATCGTTGCAACGTAAGTGCCAGTTGCGGTGCCAATCACCCCCATGGCGACACCAGAAACAAAGCGAACAGAGAAAATTTGCCACATTTCGTGGGCGAAAAAGTAGCAAACATTCATTAGGAAAAAGAAAAAGACTCCGATCAATAAAACCCGACGATAGCCCACATCGCGAATAACACTACCGGTAAAAAAGCGACCGACCAAACAGCCGATCACAACGATACCCGTGGCGAGCCCCGCCGTCGCGGCAGAAGCTTGGAAACCATCCATTAAATAACGAGTACAAACGACAAAAATAGCGTAATACCCGATCATTCCCACCATATTGATAAGTGATATGGCGATAAATGTTCTCGAAAATATGGCTCGCAATGCACTTGGCTCTGTTTCCATAACGATTTAACTCAATAAGTTACATGAAGGTGGGAAATGATACTCTCTTAGTCTCAAACAAACAGGCCGAAAGCTTAAACCTTCGGCCCTTTTAAATCATCTCAAAAATCCAGCAACTAAGACACGGCCGTCAGTTCCTCAGACTTGACCTTATCTGCAAATTGAATGCGATACAGCGTTGCATAAACACCGTTTTTCGCCAAAAGCTCGTGATGATTGCCGATTTCCACAATTCGACCATCTTTCATCACCACAATTCTGTCAGCCCCTTCAATGGTTGAGAGGCGATGCGCAACAACAAAACTCGTACGACCAACCATTAACTCGTCAAGCGAGGCTTGGATGTACTTTTCACTTTCGGTATCCAACGCACTTGTCGCCTCGTCAAGCAACAAAATCGGCGCGTTTTTTAAAAGAGCGCGGGCAATGGAGATGCGTTGTCGTTGCCCGCCGGAAAGTTTGGCGCCACCTTCACCGACACGGGTATCAAACCCGTCAGGAAGAGATTCAATAAACGGCAGCAGGTAGGCCGCTTTAGCCGCTTCACGGATTTGTTCATGCGTGACCTTATCCTTAACACCATAGGCAATGTTGTTGGCGATGGTGTCATCAAAAAGAATGACATCCTGACTGACCAGAGCAATTTGCGATCGCAAGCTTTCCAGCGTCAGATCCTTTTGGCTAATTCCGTCAAAGAGGATGTCACCGGAAGTCATCGTCCAAAAGCGTGGTATCAAATTGATCAAAGTGGTTTTGCCTGAACCGGAAGAGCCAACCAAAGCAACCATTTCGCCGGGTTTAACATCAAGGTTGAAATCTTCAACGGCTGGTTTTGACGCACCTTCATAAGTATGACAGACATGTTGAAAAGTCACATGCCCGGTCGCATGCTCGAGCGTCTTCGTTCCTGTATCGGGTTCGCTTGGCTCATCAATCATCGAAAAAACACTTTCGCTGGCCGCCGACATTTGGGCAATGGAGCCATTGAGCGCAGACAGATGGCGAATCGGAGGCATCATCAAAAGCATGGCCGAGAGGTATGTGGTAAATTCACCCATTGTCAAGCTACCCGCTTGAGCTTGAATTAACGCAAAAACCACCACTACCGAAACACCGGACATGGTCACCAACTGTGTCAGCGGTGTGCCAGCTGCGGCGACAGTCTGACGATGAATCATCAATTTTTTCAGTTTTTCATTAATCGCGTTGAAGCGGGTTTTCTCATACTCGTAACCGTTGTAAATCTTAACAACTCGTTGGCCTTCGTAAGCCTCCTGGATTGCCACGGTCATCTCACCCAAAGTATTTTGCTGACCTTGAGTGAGTTTTTTCATACGGCGACTCACCCACTTCAATACCATCGCCAACAACGGGGCCACAACCAACGTCACCAAAGTCAAGAGCCAGTTGTGGTAAATCAAAATGCAAGCCAAAAAAATGATCTGTAATGAGTCGCGGACGATCGTGGTAAGAATCTCTGCAGCCGACCCCAACGCCGCGGAAGCTTCGTTAATGAATTTGGAAACAATGCGTCCGGACAGATGGTGCTGGTAGCTTTGCGATGACCAAGTAATCACGCGTGAAAACATCAGGTTTCTCACCTGAACAAGCACACCTTGACTTACCTTTTGCAAAAGGTATGAAGACAGAAACTGCGTTCCGCCATGCAAAATGGAGATCCCGATCAGACCCAATGGAGTGAGCCAGACAATGAGCGGATTATGCTCATAAAATCCCATGTCGGTTAATTTACCAAGCAAAATCGCGATTAAAGAAGAGGCGCCTCCGCCCAAAATCATGCAGCACACGGCAGCGGCAATCAATTTCTTATACGGCGGCAAGTAGGCAAAAAGCCGACGCACATAAGGATCGTTAAAAACCGGAATTCGATTGAAAAAACTCATAAAACGTTCTCAAAAATTATCGACGACGGATCGCACTCGGTTGATTTTCAGCACGTTTTCGGGCACGTTTTTTACTTTCCGCTACGCCCTCATACCCCTTGTCGTAAACATCCTTGCGAGCAGCAAATTTTCTTCCGCCTTTGTTCGCACCCATCCCAGCTTGAGCACGACTGGATTTTTCACGCTTATTCAGGCGCGAGGATGGGAGATTCGCTTTTTGAGGGACAACACCGGCACGCTCATGGCCTGCTTTTAAGTCAGCCATCCACCCTTTGACCCAGTCTTCACTTAAAAGCATTTTTGCCCCGCGCGGTAGGTCTTTTGGCAACAAAACCGCTCCGAAGCGCACACGAATTAAACGAGAAACGTTCAAGCCAACGGCTTCAAATGTTCGCCGCACTTCTCGATTTCGTCCCTCGGCTAGCGTTACCCGATACCAGTGGTTGCTGGACACACCACCGATATCTTCCACTCTGGAAAAGGCGGCTATGCCATCCTCCAATTTGACGCCTTTAAGAAGTTTCGCCTTAGAGTCTTCTGTCAATTCACCCTGCACACGAACCGCATATTCGCGTTCAATACGGTAACGGGGATGCATGAGCTGATTGGCAAAATCACCACTGTTGGTAAAAAGCAAAACGCCTTCGGTATTGAAGTCCAAACGCCCTACAGCGATCCAACGACCGGTACTTGGAGCCGGTAATTTGTCAAAAACCGTCGGTCGACCCTCCGGGTCGTTCGCTGAGACAATTTCACCGGCAGGTTTATGGTAGAGCAAAACTTGAGGTACGTCTGCGACCTGAGGAACTCGTTTAACGAGGCGACCGCGCACTCGAATGCTGTCATTGGGATGAACACGATCACCAATCTTAGCCAAGTCGCCATTGACAGTAACGACCCCTTGAGCAATCAGCGCTTCCATTTCACGGCGAGAGCCCAACCCAGCTTCGGCCAAAACTTTTTGTAATTTGTCCGTTTGTGAAACGTCAATAGTGGTTTGAACATTTTGAGTGTTTTCAACCATTGCGCTCTCAACTTTCAGAGGCTTTTGAGGCTTCTTCATTTTGGCGGCAGCACGAAACGGTGTCCGTTTACCGGATCGGTTCATCTGGTGCTCATCAGTGGTTCGAACTCTTGTTTTCACTTTCTAAGTCCTCTGAAAAAGGCAACATCTGTGCCATATTTTCCAATTCTTCTCGCTCTTTATCCATTGCTTGCAATAGCGGATGCTTTGGTCGGGATGCTTCAATCGCATTTTGTCCGTCAAAGAGTTCAAACGCTTCCCCTTGAGGCATTTCATCCGAGCCGATCGCAGGTAAATCTTCGAGGGAATTTAACCCTAAATCGATTAAAAATTGCCGAGTCGTCGCAAATAATTCAGGATGACCGACTGTTTCCCTGCGTCCAATGACTTCAATCCAATTTCGATCAATAAGCGTCTTAATCGCATTGGGATTGACTGACACACCTCGAATTTTCTCAATATCACCACGCGTTACTGGCTGACGATAAGCGATCACCGCCAAAGTTTCCATCACAGTACGCGTGTATTTTGGCGCTTCCTCAGGATGGAGCTTCTTCAGCACATCACGCATCGCTGGAACAGACTGAAATCGCCAAAGACCATCCCCAACCTCCTTAAGCTCCAGGGCTCGCCCAGTCCAATCAGCTCGCAACTCAAGCAACATCACTCGAATTTGAGCCTTGGTAAACCGCTTATCCAAGCAATCGCGCAAATTATTAAGCGATAAAGGGACGTCACTTGTGAGCAAAGCCCCCTCAAGCACCCATTTAGGTTCATCAGCAAGCGTCTTCATCGAGATCTCCGTCCAAGTAATACCACTGATCGTTTCGACGAACAAACCGACTTAATTCACTTTGAGTGAAAGCTCGCCAATTGATTTTGCCTCGAGCAACAAAACGAACACGCGCCTGATCGCCTTGCTGAGAGCTTCCCAGAATGTTCAACCCAAGCCACTTAATGGGCTCATCAAGCGTCAAACTTTGAGGACGAGTGGAGGGATCCCATGTTCTTAATAGATAGGCCGCGTCCTTTTTTACAAAAGCACTGTAACGACTGCGCATCAAACTGACAGCATCGGGTGCCGCTTCTCCGGCATGAAATCGCCCGCAACAGTCCTCGTAGCTCAGCGAGCTACCGCAAGGACACAATGCGGGCGCTTTCTTTTTTTTCATACGATTATGAAAAGTTACTTGTTTTCACGCTCTGCGCGGGCATGACGGCGACGTTCAATATCCGTGAGATAACGCTTACGCAAGCGAATCGTGTGCGGCGTGATCTCAACCAACTCATCATCATTGATGAATTCGACGGCGCTCTCAAGCGTTAGTTGAACCGGCGGCACCAAACGAATAGCTTCATCGGTGCCGGAAGCGCGAATGTTGGTCAATTGCTTGCCGCGAATCGGGTTGACCACAATGTCGTTATCACGCGAGTGAATACCGATGATCATGCCTTCGTAGAGTTTATCACCCGGCTTGACAAACATGCGACCGCGATCTTGCAACTTCCAAAGCGCATAGGCAACCGCTTCGCCATTGTCCTGACTGATAAGCACGCCGTTGCGACGTTCTCCGACATCTCCTTCCTTGAGCGGGCCATAGTCATCAAAAACATGGCTCATGATGCCTGTGCCACGGCACATGGTCATGAATTCGCTTTGGAATCCGATCAAACCACGAGCTGGAATACGATATTCCAAACGCACGCGCCCCTTTCCGTCAGGTTGCATATCCTGCAAGTCACCCTTGCGGCGACCGAGCTCTTCCATGACTGCGCCTTGATGCTCTTCTTCCACGTCAACGGTAAGCACCTCGTACGGTTCCATCTTGACACCGTTGATTTCCTTCATCAACACTCGCGGACGAGAAACGGCCAGTTCATAGCCTTCACGACGCATATTTTCAATCAAAATAGTTAAGTGCAACTCGCCGCGACCGCAGACTTCAAATACCGTTTCGTCATCGGTCAAACGCATACGCATCGCCACATTGGACTTTAATTCACGTTCCAACCGTTCACGGATTTGGCGACTTGTCACATACTTACCTTCTCGACCGGCCAATGGGCTGGTATTCACTTGGAAGTTCATTGACAAGGTCGGCTCATCAACCTTCAGAAGTGGCAAGGCTTCCGGATGCTCAAGATCTGTGATTGTTGTACCGATAGAAAGGTCTTCAATACCGTTGACAAGCACGATATCACCCGCCTCGGCAGAATCCACGAGCGTACGATCCAAACCGTGGAACATCAACAATTGATTGACCTTAACCTTCTTCGGCGTATCGTCCGGACCATTCATGATATAAACGTCCTCACCGGCATGAATCCGCCCACGATGGACACGTCCGATACCAATTTTGCCGACATAGCTTGAGTAGTCCAACGAACAGATCTGCAACTGCAAAGGACCGTCAGGATCATCATCGCGCACCGGCACTTTTTCAAGCACCGTGTCAAAAATAGCGCGCATGTTGCCAATCTTCTTCAATTCTTCGAAGTCATCGGTATAACCGGCAACACCTTCGATGGCGGAGCAGTAGATCACAGGGAAATCCAACTGCTCTTCCGTAGCTCCCAACTTGTCGAATAGGTCAAATGTTTGATTTAAAACCCAATCAGGACGAGAGCCCGGACGGTCAATTTTATTGATCACGACAATGGGCTTTAAACCCAAAGCCAATGCCTTGCGAGTCACAAATCGCGTCTGAGGCATCGGACCTTCAACGGCATCAACCAAAAGGAGAACGCCGTCGACCATGGAGAGCACACGCTCAACTTCACCGCCGAAGTCAGCATGCCCCGGGGTGTCAATAATATTGATGTGCGTGCCTTCATATTCCACGGCGCAGTTTTTTGCCAAAATCGTAATACCACGTTCACGTTCCAGGTCGCCACTGTCCATCACACGTTCTTGAACTTCCTGGTTGGCACGGAAAGTGCCCGCAGCGCGCAACAACTTATCAACCAAGGTCGTCTTGCCATGGTCAACGTGCGCGATAATCGCAATGTTGCGAATAGCACGAGTACTAGTCATTTTTTGTCTCAATATCTTTCTTGTTGGCAATTAAACGTTCAGGTGCTAGCACGCCACGATCATTCACGCGCGCAGTACCCACCATCATTTTGTCCGGTCCGTAAACACGGACACGACCCCGACACTCTAGGGCAAGCGCCAAGCGCTGTCCGTTTTGAAGTCGGTCACAATCATTCTGCGATAAATACACCGCAGGAAGCGTCTGCATTAACGCATCCAAAGGCAATAGTGTTTGTAAACGTTGCTCGTGATTCATCGCCTCTAAATCTTGCAACGTCACAGACGACTCAATCGTCAGATCCCCTACTTTCGTCCGACGCAGTCCAGTCAGGTGAGCGCCACATCCGAGTGCCCGACCGATATCCTCGGCAAGCACACGAATATAAGTTCCCTTCGAACAGGTTACCTCCAAAGTGACAGACTCACCATTAAAACTCAGGCATTGTAATTTTTCGATACGGACCCGACGCGGCTCAAGCTCAATGCTTATCCCCTCTCTTGCCAAATCGTAAAGAGTTTTCCCATCACGCTTTAGCGCGGAAAACATTGGCGGGATTTGCTCGATTTCCCCTCGAAAATCAGCAAGAACTCGCTCAAGATCGGCCTCGGTTACCTCAACGGGGACATGGGTCAGAAACTCACCCTCTAAATCCCCAGTGGTTGTCGTCTGCCCAAGCTTCACCTCCGCAATGTAAGTCTTATCCGCATGAAGCAAATCAGCGGAAAACTTTGTAGCCTCTCCAAAGGTTAACGCCAAAAGACCGCTTGCAAGCGGATCCAGCGTCCCGGTGTGACCGGCCTTTGCAGCATTAAAGAGTCGCCGGGCTTTTTGCAGTGCCGCATTGGAAGTCTCCCCGTAAGGTTTGTCCAACAACAGCACACCGTCAATTCGTTCACCTTTGCGTCGCATCGGCAAAGTCCCTAGTTGTTACGATCGGTCACTTGCATTGCCTCTGCGATCAAGCGATCCATTTCAAAGCCCTTTGCCACGGAGGTATCGTGTTCAAAGTGCAACGTCGGCACGGTGTGAATTTGTAGGAGCTTGAACAAATGATTTCGAAGCATTCCGGCCGCGGCATTTAGCCCCTCGCGGGCTTGCTCAGCGTCCGCACCAATCACAGTGAAGTACACCTTTGCATGTGCGTAATCGGGCGTAATTTCACAACCGGTCAATGTTACCAAACCCACTCGCGGGTCTCTCACCTCCTGAGGGATAAGACGAGCAAGATCTCGCTGGATTTGATCGGCAACGCGTTGTGCGCGCCCTGGCTTAGCAGCTCTCATTATTTTATTGTCCTCTCTATTGATAGGTAATTCT
>ERZ779866.268-NODE-268-length-58801-cov-3.677646_pt1 | contig 58801 bp, 50 predicted proteins | sample MGYA00511248_ERZ779866 | MGnify/ENA primary metagenome ERZ779866 (study PRJEB29588, sample SAMEA2155758) | human gut metagenome | biome: human gut; feature: human-associated habitat; material: faeces | place: Denmark | collected 2008/2010 ... | reverse complement strand
CGCCGATGATAGTTGGTTGTATTTCCAGTGAAAGTAGGACATTGCCTGGCTCCCCTATTGAAAAGCCCCGAAGTCATGTGATTTCGGGGCTTTTTCTCTATCTGTCCAAAAAATCAAATTGATCAACTTCAATGTTGAAGTACTCGCTTCTCTAATAACGCTTGATGGCAATGGTTGTATAGATCGCCTGAGGGATATTTGAACATCCAGACACGAATAAGCAAGCGCGATGTGACATTTTCTCTGTGTCATCACATTTGGGCACCGGTAATGTCCGATGCCCAAGCAAAAAGCCGCCTGTTGGTCTATTGATGGCGAAGTCTGAGGATATTGCCGTAAGACAAGCCTTGAGCCACTCCTTTAGGTAAGCGGTCTAAGAGGACGTAGTACTTTTCGACATTGGCTTTGTATTGACTCCAATGACCAACAACGTCGGTGCCGATCATAAAGCGATCCGGATACTTTTTCAGTAAGGCAGCCCATTGATCAAGCGACCGTTCAGACTTAGCAATGTATTCTTCAAAAACCAACTAGGAAATGTCGAAATATAAATTCGAGTTGTCCTTTAAACAACTGTCCGCAATTTCGGTCAAATTAGTGATCTCAATGCGTCTGGATATGCCCACGTGCGCCCAAATGATATTTGCTTTGCGGTTGTATTTGAGGCCACGGAGCATTTCAGGCAGGTAAAGGGGTTCTTTAGCGTAAGACGGTGCAATATTATGGTGAATGAGCACAGGGACATTCTTTTCCACCGCCAAGTCATAGATTTTCATTAAAGCAGGGTGGTCAGCTCGAGGCGGTTCACCGTAGGTATAGGCGGTAAGGTCATCGTGTCTGCTCATTAATTCTCCAATGCCTTTAATGACACCTGGACATTCATCGAAGATACGACGCAAATATTGTTCTCCCATCAAGTCATTGATATTGACGCCGCAAATCATCGGGCTGAAACGGTTTCGAATATTTTCCGAAGCGTCTTGAAGGTGTTTTAAGAAGTGAAATAAGGTCGTAGTCTCGCAATTTTGATTCTCAATTTTTTAAATTCCTGACAGAAATGAGGATCAAAATGCACAAACATTTTTCTGAAGATGGCGGTGCGAATGCCTAATCAATTCCATACAGATGAAGTGGTTGAATCAGCTTAAATAAAAGAAGAAACACCGAATCTAATAACGGAAATGAGAGATCCTTTTGAAGGACTTGCTCAACAGCTATGGCCCTCTAATCGCAGAAATTACGTTCCTCTTTATTTAGCAAGAGCAAGACTTCTGATGAGTTTGTTTTGGTCATGGTACCCTTGTGGGTACCGACAGGCATGAGGAATTAGTGCAAGTGCTCCTCTTTCGCGGGCGGATTGGGAAAATAAATGCTCAAGATTGCAGTGCTTTGATAGGGAGTCGCTAAACGGAATGCGATTTGCGCTGCGGTTTAAACGCATCCGCCATAGATATCGCTGTGAGTTGCGTCGAGCGGTTTTTGCGCATAAAGCTGCCCATCGCTAGTGCGCCGTGTTATTTACCTCGGGAAAGGCTCAAGACCATCATCTTTTCTAATGTGTTTGCTCCATAGATCAGTCAGGGGAGGGCGCCAATTTGTTTTGCGCTGTGTATGTTGAAAAGGAATATCGTTGTCGAGGTATTGCAGGGAAATTACTTGCGTTCCTTTGTGAAGATATGCGCTCGTTTGGTTTGAAAACCCTCTATCTGGTCACTGAGCATACCGGTTTTTATGAGAGATATGGATGGAAATTCCTTTGCAAGGTGACGTGCGAAGGAGAACCGAACATGATGAGAATGTATTTTTGTGAACTTTGAAGGCTGTGTGGCATATCAGGGGAAATCACACAGAAAAAGGCGTTACCTAAGGTATTCTCGGGCCATTTGGGATTCAAAAGAATGGGAAATTTTTACGATGTTGATTTGGAAAAGTAGAAAGCATTCACAATGGAAGTCGCCTGTTGGAGAAACACATTTTCAAGTCGCGTGCATTATCGTCAATTTTCTGAGAGATCATTAGTTAAGATTAGGAATGAGAAAAGGGGCTTGGTTCAATTTAACTTTTGAACTCAATGCCCCTTGATAGAAAAAGGTTCTTATTGTTTCTGTTCAACAGTTGCGTTGATTTCAATGCCACTGCCTGGTTGTTGATTCTTCGGTCTCTTAAGGTAGAGAGCAATAACCAGGAGAATCATCACGAAACCGTGTGCCATGACAACCGCCTGATTGCTCCAATAAGTCGCCATTAAGCCACCGAAAAGCGGGCCACAAACGGAACCGATTTGTTGGGCGGCATAACTTAAGCCATAGACACGACCGCGTTCCGATGGCAGGGTGTTTTCAGCGAACAAAGCGTTAATAGCCGGGAAAATGCCCGCAAAGAAAATGCCGCCGACAAAACGCCAGATGACAAATGGCGTGATTTCACTCGGAATGGCTTGTATCACGCCGAAAAGGCCACCGCCGAACAAGGCAAGGTACAGAGTCCAGCGATAACCGATATTGGTCCCCAAACGTCCCCACATCGGTGCGGCAAAGATGCCGGATACGCCAACCACTGAGAACACGATGCCCGAGACCATGACGATCTTATCCATGGATCCTTGCAACTCGGCGATATAAAGCGGCAATACCGGTTGTACCAACATAACGGCCAACTGAACAATAGCCGCCGCAAATAGCATTCGGGCAATTACCGGGACTTTCAAAAGTTTAAGACTGCCACCATCGTTCTTTTTCTTATCGGAGGAGGTTTGCTCGCGCTTTTCCGGTTCCTTGATGAACACGATTAGTCCAACAGCGATAAGAGCCAATGCGGCGCCGGCTAAGTAAAAGGACGCACGCATACCAAAAATTTCTGCCAGCACGCCGCCGATCAACGGACCAAAAACACCGCCGGCTGTGGATCCACCCTGCATGAGACCAAGGCACCACCCCATTTTTTCGCGTGGCGCGGTTGATGTCATAATGGCCAAGCAGGCCGGCCAGAGGCCGGCTGAGAAGCCTTGGAAGCAGCGCATGGCAAACAATTCCCACGGAGTGGAAACAAAACCGCCCCACACGTAGGAGATGGCCAAACAGACCGCGGCGCGGATTGCCATCATCTTGCGGCTTTTTTTGTCTGCCAATGCCCCCCAAATCGGGGCCATGATGGCGCTAATCAAGAAGGTGGTTGAAAAAATTAAGCCTGACCAAAGATTAACATCGGAATTTGCCACGCCTAATTCTTCAATTAAATACATCGGTAAAAAAGGAACTAGCATCGTATAGCTAGCAGACATGAAAACCGAAGTTAGCGTAAGAAACCAAACAAGCGCTTTCCAATTCGTCATAAACACCTCAACAACCCGAGCTCTCGGAGTCTTCGACTCTTTATTTATTTTTTGAAGGCAAAACCCCATTCTCTTATCATAGTCACACTTTTTAAATAGTGGATATAGGGATTTAGCTAGGTGCTTTGACTGATTGAAGAGACTTGAAGAAAATAAAACGCTTCCGCTCTGTTCGCGGAAGCGTTGTCTTGAGGCGATTATTGAAGACGACGATTTATTGGTGCGACGAACTTTCCGGAACTTTTTGCTCTTGTTCCATGTTTAAAGTATGGGCTCGAATGAAGTCACCTAAATCGGCCATTTCATCCGGACAAAGTTCATGCATCATGGGGTATTCGTGGAATTCAACACTTGCGCCAGCTAGATTGAGAGTTTCCAATCCGTTACGGGCTTTTGCGATGGAAATGACGGTATCCAGTGTGCCGTGCGCCATGAAAACAGGCGTTTGGCGAGCGACGTCTGAGAGCTCGTCAAAACGGGGATGCTGAGGAACGTAGCCTGAGAGCGCGATGATTCCGGCCAAAGCTTCAACTTGTGAGTAACCGACTAAAAGCGCCATGGCGGCGCCTTGGGAAAAACCGCCTAACCAAATGGGCGTGTCCGGAGACTTGGCTCTCTCTTCGGCAATGATTTTTTGGATAATTTCTCGAGATTGGTTCATGCCTTCGATGTCATCTTCTCCAATCGCGTTGAAATCGTTATTTTTGACATCGTACCACGCGGGCATGTCTAGTCCCATGCAAGTGATTGTCCGCACGGGAGCCGTTGGCAATACTAAACGAAGATGTCGAATATCGCCGAATCGATCCAGTTCTTGTTGAAACGATTCGAAATCAGAACCGTCTACTCCCATCCCATGAAGCCATATTAAAGTGGCAGGCTTCTCGTTTTCATCAAGTGCCGGAAGATAAAGAGTTTCCATGTTGAGGTGACTAATTCAAAAGAAGAGATGGAAGGATTTTACGGCAAACAATGAAAAAGTGCCGAGAAAGCGAGAACTCGTCATGGAATTGCCTATGGCGTTATGGACCAATGTCATTCAATGAGTTACCATGCCAAGGAGCTCTTGAATATGGGAGGCCATGATGATTAAAGTCCTTTTTGTTTGCATGGGCAACATTTGTCGCTCGCCGACAGCCTGCGCAATTTTTAAAGAATTGGTTCATCGTGCTCACCTTGATCGTGAAATTGAGGTGGATTCAGCGGGCACTGAGGCTTACCACGTTGGCGAGCCTGCCGATGCCCGCGCAATTCGTTTTGCGGCAGCTCACGGCTATGATCTTCGAGCGCATCGTGCCCGTCAGGTTCGCTTGGAGGATTTCAAAAATTTTGACTACATAGTCGTGATGGACAAAAACAATTTACGTCGCATGCAGGCGATGGCTCCTCAAGGATTGGCCGGCAAAGTCAAACTGCTGATGCATTATGTGTCCGAACCGGACACCACCGAAGTGGCGGACCCCTACTATGGAGGCGACGAAGGCTTCGAGCGAGTCATCATCCAAATAGAGGAGGCGTCAAAAGCGTTGTTGATGAGAATCAAAGAAACCTATGGCTTGAATTCAGCCGAAAAACACTAAAGTAACTATAGAGATAAGTGTAAAGTCACTACAAGGTTTTTCTAAATTTTAAAATTTAGATTAAATGAAAATAGATTATTAAAAACAATGGGATGTAGTATATATTCCCATTGATTTTTGTTGCCTGTGTTCAAGTGGATCTTGCGTTTGAAAACTGAAGTTAGTAATATCTGATTCCGATTTGAAATTTAGGTGAAACCCTAGGTTTTCAGGTGCCAATTTTCGGTGCCTGAAAGCGCGGTTTGGCAGGATGATGACGATGAAAAAACCTGTGTATTTAGACTATGGTGCCACCACACCGGTTGATCCCCGTGTGGTCGATAAGATGGTTCCGTGGCTGTATGAGCACTTCGGCAACGCGGCGAGCACCTCGCATGCGTATGGTTGGGAAGCCCGTGAGGCGGTCGAGGAAGCTCGCTCACAAGTGGCTCAAATGATTAACGCGGATCCTCGCGAGATCGTGTGGACTTCCGGCGCGACGGAATCTGACAACCTGGCGCTCAAAGGGATTGCTCATTTCTACAAAGACCGCGGCAAGCATTTAATTACAGTGAAAACCGAACATAAGGCCGTTTTGGACAGCATGCGTCACTTGGAATCTGAAGGCTTTGAAGTGACATACATGGATGTGTTGCCCAATGGGTTGTTGGACCTGAAGGCTTTGGAAGCGGCGATGCGTCCGGATACGATTTTGGTTTCGGTGATGGCCGTCAATAATGAAATCGGTGTGATTCAGGACTACAAGACGATCGGCAAGATGTGCCGTGAGCGTGGCATATTCTTCCATGTTGACGCGACGCAGGCGATTGGCAAATTGCATTTGGACATGCAGACCGATCCGATTGATTTGATGAGCATGTCAGGTCATAAGGTCTACGGCCCCAAGGGAATCGGTGCGCTGTATGTTCGTCGTAAGCCGCGCGTCCGCTTGGAACCGCAAATTCACGGTGGTGGTCATGAGCGCGGCATGCGTTCGGGCACCTTGGCCACTCATCAAATTGTCGGCATGGGGGAAGCCTACCGCTTGGCCCGTTTGGAAATGGATGAAGAAAATGCCCGTTTCAAGAAATTGCGTGACAAGCTTTGGGCTGGCATTCAAGAAATTCCCGACGTGTATTTGAACGGGGATTGGGAACACCGCGTCAGCACGAATTTGAATGTGAGCTTTGCTTATATTGAAGGTGAAAGTTTGATGCTCGCATTAAAAGACATCGCAGTTTCTTCCGGTTCTGCCTGCACTTCGGCAAGTCTTGAACCGTCGTTTGTGCTTCGCGCGCTGGGCCGTGATGATGAGTTGGCTCATAGTTCCATTCGTTTCACGCTCGGCCGCTTCACAACGGAAGAAGAAATTGATTATGTTGTGGCGCAATTAAAGGAAAAGGTTGCTAAGTTGCGCGAAATGTCTCCTTTATGGGAAATGCATCAAAAGGGGATTGACCTCAATCAGGTGCAATGGACACAGCACTAACTAGTAAAAGGAAACCACATAGATGCAATATAGCGATAAATTAATGGATCACTATGAGCACCCAAGAAATGTGGGCTCGCTCGATCAAAATGAAAAAGATGTGGGGACCGGCATGGTCGGCGCCCCCGCTTGCGGCGATGTGATGCGCTTGCAAATCAAGGTTAGCGACAAGGGGATTATTGAAGACGCGAAATTCAAGACCTATGGTTGTGGTTCGGCGATCGCTTCAAGTTCGCTTGTGACCGAGTGGGTGAAAGGCAAGTCGCTTGATGAGGCGATGAAGCTTTCCAATGAGGAAATCGCTCAAGAATTGGCATTGCCTCCGGTGAAGATTCATTGTTCGATTTTGGCTGAAGACGCTATTAAGGCCGCTATTGCCGACTATCGCCAAAAGCAAGGGAAATAATCATGGCAGTCACCTTAACGGAAAATGCCGCTCGCCACGTCAATACTTATTTGACTAAGCGCGGTAAGGGAATAGGTCTTCGGTTGGGTGTGAAGACCTCGGGTTGTTCCGGCATGGCTTACAAGCTCGAGTTTGCCGATGTGATTGAAGACGACGACAGCGTCTATGAAAGTTACGGTGTAAAGGTTGTCGTTGACGCGAAAAGTTTGCCTTACATTGATGGCACTGAGCTTGACTATACCCGAGAAGGACTACAAGAAGGGTTCAAATTCCACAATCCCAATGAAAAGAGTCATTGTGGCTGTGGAGAATCCTTCCAAGTGTAAAAACGCATAATGGCACAAAAAGATTTTTTCAGTCTTTTGAATCAACCGCGACAATTCGCGGTTGATTCTTTGTCTTTAGAGAAGGCAAAAAACACCTTGTTGGCGCGATTGCATCCGGATCGCTTTGTCAATGCCAGCGCTTTGGAAAAACGGTTGGCCGAACAAATGAGCGTAAGGGTCAATGAGGCCTATCAGACGCTTGCTGACGATCTGAAGCGAGCTCGCTACCTCTGTGAGCTGCAGGGATTGGACGTGAATGCCCATCGACCGATGCCTGCGGACTTTTTAATGAAGCAGATGCAGTGGCACGAAATGCTTGAGGCAGCCAAAGCCACGCATGATGAGAGAACTCGAGAGGCTTTAAAACAGCGCGTCCTAGAGGAAAAGCAGGTCCTTTTTGCGTCGCTAAAGGAAGCTTTTGATGTCAAAGGCGACTATGACGAAGCCTTTGATTTGACTCGCAAGCTCATGTTTATCACGAAGCTTTTGACTGAGATTTCATTTTAGGAACGAATTTCATGGCGTTAATGCAAATTGCCGAACCGGGACTTTCGGCGGAACCGCACCAACACCGACTAGCTGTTGGCATTGATCTTGGAACGACAAATTCTTTGGTTGCCACAGTGCGCAATGCCCAGACGGACGTGTTAGCTGATGAAAATGGGAAAAAACTCTTACCCTCGGTGGTTCGTTATCTCCCCGATGGTAGCGTTCAAACGGGGTATCTGGCATTGGAATCGGTAAGTACCGATGCGGCCAATACGGTAGTGAGTGTCAAGCGTTTTGTCGGCCGGTCTAAAGCCGACTTGCGTCATGTGGGCAATTTGCCGTATGACTTTAGCGATGACGCCGGTATGCTCAAAATACGGACAGTCGCAGGCGAAAAGAGTCCCGTAGAAGTCTCAGCAGACATTTTGCGTGTATTAAAAAATCGGGCTGAAGAGACTTTGGGGGGTGATTTGGTCGGTGCGGTGATAACGGTTCCCGCCTATTTTGACGATGCGCAACGCCAAGCGACCAAAGACGCCGCCCGTTTGGCCGGTCTAAATGTTTTACGTCTTTTAAATGAACCGACGGCTGCCGCTTTGGCTTATGGGTTGGATGAGGGGGCTGAAGGGCTTTACGTTATTTATGACCTGGGTGGTGGCACTTTTGACGTTTCGGTGCTGCGACTGACCAAAGGCGTCTTTGAGGTATTGGCCACTGGAGGCGATTCCGCTCTCGGAGGCGATGATTTTGACCACCGGTTGTATGACTGGGTTTTGCAGCAGGCCGACGTTGATCCTCAGGGCATTTCCGCTGATGATAAACGTTTGGTTTTAGTGAAGTGCAAGGCTGCTAAGGAAGCTTTGAGCGCTCAAGAGCAGACGACAGTCAATGTCGCATTAGGCGACATGCGCATGATAGAGGTTGCTGTTGACCGCGATCGCTTTAAGGCTTTGACGGCGGACTTGGTTGAAAAAACCATTAGCACATTGCGTTCAGTCATGAACGATGCTCGACTCTCGCAATCCGAAATCCAAGGTTTGGTTCTTGTTGGCGGCTCAACACGAATGCCTGTTATCAGAGAAGCCGTAAAAGCTTATCTTGGTTTTGATCCGTTGGATAACATTAACCCTGATGAAGTGGTGGCCGTTGGGGCTGCCAAACAGGCGAATCTTTTGGCAGGCAATACGACTGGAGACGATGATTGGTTGCTTCTTGACGTGACACCGCTATCCCTTGGCTTAGAAACCATGGGAGGACTCGTCGAAAAAATCATTCCGCGAAACACGCCGATTCCTGTGGCGATGGCTCAAGACTTCACAACGTTTAAGGATGGTCAAACGGCGATGGCCATTCATGTGGTTCAGGGTGAGCGAGAAATCGTTGATGCCTGTCGCAGTTTGGCTCGTTTTGAGTTGCGGGGACTGCCTGCGCTTGTTGCTGGCGCCGCTCGAATTCGTGTGACGTTTACGGTCGATGCTGACGGTCTTTTGTCAGTCTCAGCGCGTGAGACGCAAACCGGCGTCGAGGCTCACGTCACAGTGAAACCTTCGTATGGTTTGACTGACGAAGAAATTGTGCGCATGCTCAAAGACGGGACTGGCAACGCGGAGCAAGACATGCATCTGCGTGCGCTGCGGGAAGAAGAGGTTGAAGCGCAGCGTTTGATAGAAAGCACGGTGGGCGCGTTAGTCAGTGACGCCGATCTTTTGAGCGCTGAGGAAGAGGCTGAAATTCGCCGACTCATTAACGAGTTGTTGGCAGCCGTTCAAGCTCATCAACTGGATCGGATCAAGTCGCTTGAGGCCGATTTGACCAAAGTCACAGAACCCTTTGCCGAACGCCGCATGGATCGGGCTATCGCTCAGGCGCTTTCAGGTAAAAACGTGGACGAGATTGTGTAACAAGGATTTAAAACATGCCTAAAATTACTGTGTTGCCGCATGCAACGATTTGCCCTCAAGGGGCGACATTCGAAGTCAAACCCGGTGTGAAGCTAGCGCGGGCGCTTTTGGCAAACGGCATCAAGATTGAACATGCTTGTGAATTTTCTGGGGCGTGCTCAACCTGTCATGTCATTGTTCGTGAGGGTTACGACTCTTTGAATGAACCCGAAGATGAAGAACTCGACATGCTTGACCAAGCATGGGGCGTTACCTCGGTTTCTCGCTTGTCTTGCCAGACAGTGGTTGGCACGGAAGATCTGACGGTTGAAATTCCGAAATATAGCCGCAATCATGCGAAGGAACTTTAATTCATGCAATGGAAAGACACGCAATTAATTGGCGAGACTTTGGCTGATCTATATCCCGATATCGATCCGTTAAAGCTTCGTTTTACAGAATTGCATGCGATGGTGGTGGCTTTGCAAGATTTTGAAGACGATCCGAATAAAAGCACGGAAGCCATTTTGGAAGCCATTTTGCAAGCTTGGCTTGATGAGCGCTAGGAGTGTTCATGCGGTTTGACGTCATCACTTTATTTGCGCCGATGTTTGCTGCAATCACAGAAAACGGAATAACATCGCGGGCGATGAAGCGGGGATTGTGGTCGTTGAACACATGGAATCCCCGTGAGGAAACGTTTGACAACCACCGAACGATCGATGATCGGCCGTTCGGCGGTGGTCCCGGTATGGTGATGATGGCCGAGCCTCTGGCTCGAACAGTGGATCGCATTCGTGCGTCTGGAAATGCTGGGCGCGTGGTCAGTTTCGCTCCGAACGGAAGAAAATTGACCGATGAACAAGTGCGCGAGTGGGTAGCGGCCAATCACGATTTTATTTTGATCTGCGGTCGCTACGAGGGAATTGACGAGCGTTTTTTAAATGACTACGTCGATGAGGTGGTTAGCGTTGGAGACTTTGTGCTTTCAGGCGGTGAATTACCGGCGCTTGTGATGATTGACGCCATCGTAAGGCAGTTACCTGGAGCGATTAAAGAATTATCGACGCTTGATGAGTCTTTCTCGACAGGACTCTTGGATGCTCCGCATTACACCCGACCGGAAATTTGGCGGGGGCAACCGGTTCCCGAAGTGCTTTTATCCGGTCACCACGCCAATATCGAGCGTTGGACACGGGAAAAAAGCCTGGAGATCACCGCAAAGACTCGTCCCGATTTGATTCAGAAGGCGCGAAGCGCCGGAAAGTTGACGCAAAGCGATGAAAAATGGCTTCGAGAGCATTGTTGGGAATTTCTCGATGTGACAAGTTCCTGACGATAAGTAGCGATAGATCAAGCAATTTTTTTTCTTTTGCTATAAAATTGCGCCTTTCCGTGCAAGACGGATTTTATTAATTTAAAAAGTCCATCCTATCGGTAGTGACGATGCGCGGCTTGACCGATCGCAGACTACATGATGATGGTTTTGGAGAAAAAAATGAATCTTATCCAAAAGTTGGAACAAGAAGAACTCGCCCGCGTTACCGCCGGCAAGACCTATCCTGAATTCGCTCCCGGTGACACGGTTGTTGTGAATGTGAACGTCGTTGAAGGCTCTCGCAAGCGCGTGCAAGCTTATGAAGGCGTTGTGATCGCCCGTCGTAACCGCGGTTTGAATTCTTCTTTCATCGTTCGTAAGATCTCGAGCGGTGAAGGTGTGGAACGTACCTTCCAACTCTATGCCCCGACGATCGCTAGCATTGAAGTGAAGCGTCACGGCGATGTGCGCCGTGCCAAGCTTTACTACTTGCGTGAACGCTCCGGCAAGGCTGCTCGTATTAAGGAAAAACTCTCGAAGTAATCCTTCGATTGATTCCCAGTACAGAAAATGGGCTGAGCTTTTTATAGGCTCGGCCTTTTTCTTTGCCTTGATTGCATGAAAATTTGCAACGAAATGCGACCGCAAAGCGCTAATTGCCTATAAAGCATAATTCTTTGAATTTTCAATTTTTTTTGAAGAGTTCGGCTGACAGTTGAGTTTTCGTTAAGGCAACCGTATTTCCATGCCTTACCGTTGGTAGCTTTTCGAAATATTTTTTTGATCAAAAAATATTACAGTCAAACTTTGCCTCAAAAAAGGACCCCGTCATGACCTCAGCCAAGGCCTTGGGATTTGAACTTAATAAAGCGGATACGGCAGCACTGAAAGCATTGGCAATTTTGTTCATCGTCGCCCATAACTATTTTCATTTTTTGCCACCGGTGACCGGCGAAAATGAGATGACATTTAGTCCAGAGCATATCCAAAATGTTCTGATGTTCATCTGGGCGAACCCTTTGGATGCTTTTCATCCCATTGTGTCTTTTTTCGGACATTACGGGGTGCACATATTCATCTTCTTGAGCGGCTATGGATTAACAAAAAAATGCCTGTCTTCGAATTTTGTCAAGCTTTCCGAACTCTATCGCGTGTCGATAAGAAAGATTGTCCAAGTTATAAAGCTTTCCTTTGTCGGACTAATGTTTTTGTGTGTTTATCGAGTTTTGGTCACCCAAGATCCGATCACCAGGGATTTCTTTTTGAATTACCTGAAGTTTTTAACGTTCACTGAAAATTTACGCCCCGGTAAACTATATTACTTTGTTAGTGTTTGGTGGTTTTTAGCGTTAATTGTTCAGTTTTATATTCTTTTCCCATGGATTTATCGCTTTTGTCTTAAGTCGTCAGCGAAACGCTTTTTCTTAGTCTGCGGTCTTTTCATCCTCGTGGCATCGATCCTTTATCAACCGATGCTTGAGCATCAGCTATACGTTTACGCAACGCCACTTGGGCAATTTTCTGTGTTTGCTTTAGGTGTTTACTTCGCGATGGGAAAAACGTTGCCTAAATACTCTTGGATTGTGTTTTTACTCTGTTTGCCTCTCGGTTTTGCCTATTTGTCATTTTTTCATTTGAGCTTTATCACAGTGACGATTTTGGCTCTATTAGCTTACAAACGTTTAATGAAACCATCGTGGGCTTATTCGAAAGTACTGCAGTTTATTGGATCGATTTCCATGTATATCTACATTGTGCATGGGGACATGCGCTGGATACTGATTAACTGGATTGAAACGGTTCAATCGTCATTTTTGAGCTACATTGTTTTCGGTGGTTATCTTTTGGAGGTGTTGGCTTGCGCATGGCTTTGTGCCCGATTAACTAAGCGAGTTCCCGTTTTAAGGTAGCAACCGTTGTTTTTTTGCCACGTGGCTCATTAGAACGGTATTTGAGTTTATCTAACTTGACAAGAATCAAAACAAGTGGGGGGGGGGAGAAGTGATAATTGAAGTGCGTTCACTATCGAACGTAATTCGGAGTTAGATAAAAATGAAAAAAACGATCTTAGCCAGCGCATTGGCGTTCGCTTTTGTCGGCACTGCTAGCGCTGCTCAGTGGGTAGACATTCCTGAGGATGTTAACACTGAAAAATTAATGATTAATACCGGGTATAAAACGGACGCGTCCTATTCAGAAGACTACTCTGTTATTTCTGCTGAGAAAAATGGGAGTGGGCAAATTGGATTCGCAAAAACGAATTCTGTAGAAGGAGCGGAATTCACCAAAGACGCTCGCCTGTGGGTTGGCGGTGGCACGGGATTTAATGTCATCGGGCTCTTAGCCAGTGGAGAAGGGCAAACCTTTGTTAATAATGGTTCCATTTATGCCTACGCAGAAGACGCTTCAGACTGGTGGCGTGTGAAAGGCATGTTTGCTAATGCGGGCGGCGTGGCAGAAAACAATGGCCTGATTTATGCAAAGAATGCCATCGCGATGAGCCTGGGAACATCTGGAAGCAGTCAGCTTGTTAACGGTAAGGATGGTGTCATTGTTGTAGAAGGCAAAGGCGCAGCTTTTGATGTTTCTGCAAAGGATACCGCTGGAGAAGTGGTCAACGAGGGGACCATTATTGTTAACGGTGGTGATGAAGCCTTTGGTATTCGCGCAACCGATGGCATAGCGGGAGCAGAAATCACCAACGCGGGGACGATCATCGCCTCTGAAGGTGCCAACGCTATTTCTGTGATCGAAAATCCGAATGGAACGTCCGGCACGGCTAAAGCCACCACGGTGAATTTGGTCAAAGGCTCTCACATTGAAGGTCTCGTTGTTCTGAACGAAACCTCTACTTTGAATATCGCAGGTGTTCAAGGCGAGACCATTGAGTTGGAAACTCACCGCGATAAAGGTGCTGCTGAAACCGTCAAACTCACAGTTTCCGCAACAGACGGCAGCAATGTGACGATTCGTGGAACGGATTCGGCTTTAGATATCGGCACGATGACGGTTGATGAAAAGTCGAGCACAAACTTTGAATTGACCCATGTGGCTGACAAGGTGTTGTCTGTTCAAAAGCTTGAAGGCAATGGTGAAGTGAACGTCGGCTATACAGCTGAAGTCTCTGATCAATTGCAAGCTGGTGACGTGGAAGCTCAGGCTTTGATTGACGGCGTGACGATTGATGGCAAGAAGGTTGAGTCGGTAACTGTTGCCCAGGGTGTCAACGGCGACGAAGTGTTGGTTAACGCTGACGGTTCTGTTCAAGTGCTGCGCACGAATGACTTGATCACCTCAACTCAAGATTTGGCAGTGGCCACCGCCTTGATGTGGCGCTCTCAATTGAGCAGCCTTTCTGACCGCATGGGCACGTTGCGCACAATGCCCGAAACCGCAGGCGCCTGGGCTCGTTACAACAACGGTCGTTTGGACGGCGATGATACAACGCACGACTACAACACCGTCGAGCTGGGCTTTGACAAGGCCATCAATGACAACGTGACCTTGGGTGTGAGCTTTGACTACACCAAGGGAGACACGGATGTCTTTGCCGGTAACGCCGACAGCAACACTTACACCTTTGGTTTGTATGGCAGCTACTTCAATGACAGCGGTTGCTATTTGGACACGATGTTGAAAGTGGGTCGTGTTGACGCTGACTACGACTTACGCACGAGCGCCGGAGCGGAAAGCGCCGACTACATGATGAGCGGCGTGGTCTTGGGCATTGAGACGGGCCACCGTTGGGATATCCAAAACTTCTTCGTCGAACCGCAAATTCAATTGACCTATAGCTATTTGCGTCCGGATGACTTCACAACGAGCTTAAACCGCAACATCAAGTTTGAAGACATGGATAGCTTGATTGCCCGTGTGGGCGTGATGGCCGGCATGAAGTTTGCCGAAGAGCGGGGCGCAGCCTATGTGAAGGCCTCCTATAACCACGACTTCTTGGGTGATGTGGAAGGCTTCTACAGCTATGAAGGCTCGACTCGCCACTTCAAGGATGAGATGGATGACAACTGGGGCGAAGTCTCGCTCGGTGCAACTTATAACGTCACGGATTCCGTGCACACGTTCTTGGATGTTGGCACCGGTTTTGGTGGTGACATCGATCAAAAGTGGCGCGTGAACTTGGGTGCCCGTTACGTCTTCTAATGGCGTGCGGAAATCCGTTTTAGCTTTAAGCTAGATCGTCATACAACGAGCGGCATCGGATTTTTCCGATGCCGCTTTGAATTCCCAATTGTTTTTTGCAGCACACGAAGCGTCTCCATCTCTATTCGAAGTTTTTCTGGACAATGGTCTGATTGATTAAGAGCAATTGCTTTTCCAAATCGTCCAGGGTAAAGATATCCGTTATCCTCGAATCTTTTTTAATGCTCAGACTTGAAAAGAGATGAATGGAAACGATTACAATATCGGCAGCCCTGTTGTGATAATTGCTTCGTTATGAATCCGTCTCTGACTTTAATTGAATTGGTGTTTCTCGGCAGCCTTGTCGGCTTGGTCGGAGCGGTGATCGTTCGCCTTGTTGAAGTGATGATTACTTTCCGGGGGCGGGTGAAACTCTCGTCCGCACCATTTTGGGTGATGCCGTTGATTGGTGCGACGGCTGGTCTTTATTTGTCGTTTAACCGAACCTATGAGTCTGTTGCCCAGTTGCAGGAAGATATGCGCGCGGTTTTTTCCGGAGTCCTTGTGTTGATCGTGCTTGCGGTTGTCATCGGCATCGTCCGGCGTGTCCACCAAGATCGCGAAGAGCAACAGGAGCAAGACGGCATCAATCCTTATACTGAAAATCCTGTTGCATTCATGGCAAGCGCGCCTCCTCCGCAGCATACGCCGGCTTTATTTTGGCTCATTCTGGCTGGAGTGGTTTCGGTCGCCGTGAGCTATTTCATTCAGGATAGCCATCACTACAGTTACGCTTGGCTTAACAATGCGGCGGGGTGGAGCTTTTGGGAGCTTCATGCGTTGTGGGCGCTGTTTTCTCTGACCATTGTTTTGGTGTCCGCTTTAATCGCTGTCGTTCTTCGTGTTTTTTCCGAACAAGCCTATGGACGCCTGTGGTTGAAGATCACATATTTTTTAACAGCCTGCTTCGCTGTCTTCTCGTTTTTCTAATAACGATTCGCTGCCTGGCGGTCAAGCCAATCGAGCATCGCGACGTAAAAGTCATATCGATCGGCGGCGATTGCGCCGGATTGGACAGCTGCCTTCACTGCGCAATTCGGCTCTTTTAAATGACGGCAGTTGCTGAATCGGCACTGACCGACATAGGCTTTTATATCGGGCATGGCGTTGATGATATCGTCTTCAGACAAATGAGCCAGTCCGAATTCCTGAAATCCCGGGGAATCAATAATAAACCCATTTCCGCTGTCCAAATCGTAAAGCGTCGTCGCGGTTGTTGTTTGCTTGCCCAAATTCAGTGCCTCGGAATATTCCCGAGTTTTGGCGTTGGCGTCTTTCACCAATAGATTAAGAATTGTGGATTTGCCCATGCCCGACTGACCGACTAACAACGACTGATGTTGATGAAAAAGGGTGTTTAAAACGCCAAGTGTGTCACTGTCGGCTTTTTCAGCGGAAATGCTATACGTCTCGTAGCCAAGATCAGCCATTCGCAGTAAAAAATCCGATGCCTCTTTTGCATCTTCGATCAGGTCGGTTTTATTTCGAATGATAATTGGCTTCACACTAGCCTTATGAGCGGCTAGTAAGGCTTTCCAAACAAACCATGGATTAAAGCGCGGCCGAGAGGCGTACACAATTGCCAACAGATCGATATTGGAGGCTAGGGTTTTTGTCCGCCACTCATCTTGTCGGAAAAGCAGGCTTGTACGTTCTTCGATGGCTTCAATGGCTGCGGTATTGTCAAATGACGACAGGCACTGAACAATATCGCCAACCACCACATCGCCTTTTTTACCCCGTCGATGCGCTTCATAAATGTGTCCGAGGCTGTCTCGAACAAAGTGGTGTCGCCCGTGGCAAGAGACGACTTGCGCTTGGAAGTGCCGTCCGGTTTCGTTGTCTGTTAATGCCTTCTTACCCATTGACGCCTCGCTTCAAGAGTGGGTCTGCTCTCTCGTTTTTTCGGGAGAGATATGATTTGTGTCGACGTGCTTCTTTGAGAGAGCTTTTAATCGAGCGCCTATGATTTTCATAGCGCAATGAAGACCAAAATAAAGGCTTTTGCCGTAAAGCGGATGTGTGGAGTTGTTGATCTCAGAGTCTTTAATCGCGTCTTGCCAATCAGGATCCAGATAGGTCTTGAGCATTAAGTGCTCGCGGTCATAGGAAGCTTCTGCGGCTTGCTTGGCAAGTTTTTCCTCGTAGTGGCGACTTTCAAAAATTCGTCGAGTGTTTTGTGCGGATTTTTCGATGACTCGCTGTCGTCGGAGTTGTTCTTTGACTGCCACCTGAACATTTTCGAGTTGTTGAGTTTTTTCAAGCTCTTCTTGGTGCAGCGCCGCGTTTTGCTCGCTTTTCAGAAGACGAACATTACACTTTTGAACAAATCGGATACGCGCCATGAGGCTCGGTTCATGTGAAAAAAGCAAATCAAAGAAGCCAAGTGTGACGCTGGAGTGGCGCATTGGCGTTGGCGTCAGTTCAATCAGCGCTTGAACAGTTGTCTTTAGCCCCGTGTAACGCATGGCGTATTTGTCGGAGAGGAAAATCAAGTGTCGCAAAAACCAAGCCATCGGCAGTCTGAAAGGAAATAGCAAAACTGGCAATGCGACAATGACAAAAGTCAACAGCGAGCCGTAGTATGGCCCTGGGCCATAAACTCGGAACCCAATTTCATCAAGGAACCAGGATTGCGGAGCGAACCAAGCCAAAAACAGAAAAACCAATAGGCCGGCAATGGATGATAATAGCCAGACTTGGAAGTACATGTGACTTAAATTTCTCGCAAGCGCGTGGGCGGCGATCGCTTTGAGATTTTCCGGCGTCATGCGCTTGTAGATGTCATTGCGAAAAATCAGGCGGACGCTTTGGCGGTGACCGAAAGCGAATGCGGGCGGTAAGGCCTCGTTATCTCGAGCGGCGGCGACCCAAATTTGCCCAAAGGTGATGTCGCAACGTTCGCTCAAATTTCTCAATGCGCCCAAAACGGCTTCGTCATCCGCGGCCGTGCCTCGGCTCGGTTTGAAAAAGTAGGCGAGTCGTCGGGCCAAGCCTTGAGAAAAAATGAGATAAATGGAAAAAATCAGCCAGCCCCAAAACCACCAGTGAGAACCGCTTTCCTGCCAAAGGGAAAGCCCAATCCAAATGAGCGGCAAAACAGCGAGCCACCCCATCACAGTGAGCGAAACAAAATTTTTGAACCAGGTTTTTCGTGTTTGGCGAGTGTAGCCAAAAGCTTCGCGCAAGCGAAATTCTTTATACCAACAAAAAGGCAGATCAACCAGAACAAAAATCAATGCCACGACCGCCGGTAGCATCCAATGAAAGGCAAATTGATCGCCGACTGTGTCCATGAGTTGATCGCTAATGGCGTTAATGCCGTTACCTGCTGTTAGAGCAACGATTAAAAGCGTGGTGACAGAGACCTCGCACCAATTCAATTTGGTGCGTGCAATATCATATTTGGCCGCTTTTCGGTGTTGCGCCAGGGAGATTTTTTCTTTCAGCGGTGCCGGTACCTCATTGATGGTGTGTTTGAGGTGATAAATTTCTGCCAGGCACGTCACACTGTGCACAATAAAATAAAAGCACAGCGCCGCCAAAAAGAGTTGTGCGAATGTAAAACTCATTGAAAACGTGCGACAATATCGATTCTTAAACTATTCATTGTAAAGGATTTGGATTTTTATATGGGAGCGCAAATTCAAAAAGATCCACGATTCAGTGACGATAATTTAATCTGGGTGGATATGGAGATGACCGGGCTGCAGCCTGAAGTCAATCGGGTCATTGAAGTGGCCGCGGTCATTACGGATGCGCAGTTAAACATTTTGCATGAATGTCCGGTTGTGGCGATTCATCAAAGTGAGCGAGTGATGCGTTCGATGGATGAGTGGAATACCCAGATGCATGGTCGTTCAGGTCTCACTGATCGCGTGTTGGCAAGCGCCATTGACGAAGAGGCGGCTAGCGACCTGTTTATCGCGGAATTCAGCCGATTCGTGCCAGCGGGAAAAAGTCCGATGTGCGGCAACTCCATCGGTCAAGATCGTCGCTTCATGGCACGCTGGATGCCAAGACTTGAATCTTATTTCCATTATCGCAACATTGATGTCTCAACGCTGAAGGAGCTTGCGAAGCGTTGGGCTCCCGATGTGCAAAAAGGCTTTAAAAAGAGCACTCGTCACGAAGCCCTTTCTGATATTTTGGAAAGTATTGACGAGTTAAAGTATTACCGCAAGAAATTCTTCACAATTTAAGAAGCGTTGTTTTCCCCAGTCCTCAAACTCAATGTTGAGTTGGGGACGGGGCGCGTTAATCCCCCATTTCTATTTCTATGCGGACTGGTGTCAATTGAGTAAGAAAAATTCCGAGTTTTCCTCTTTTAGTTTTTCAATGACGAGAATACTGGGTAAGTTCGTAATAACACTCGAAATTTTTTCGAAAATGCAGTAAAATGCCGCTCTTCACGGCGTGGCCCAACTTCCACGTTCGCTTGTTTTAATTTTTTAAAGGTTAAAAAACAATGTCTGTTCAAGATATCAAAAAGTCTGAGATCGTTGCTCAATTCCAACGTAAACCCGGTGATACGGGCTCTCCCGAAGTCCAAGTGGCTTTGTTGACCGCTCGCATTAACGAATTGACCTCTCACTTCAAGGAACACGCCAAGGACCATCATTCCCGTCGCGGTTTGTTGAAGATGGTGTCTCGTCGCCGTAAATTGTTGGACTACTTGAAGCGTACGGATTTGGACGCTTACCGCAAGTTGATCAACACCTTGAATTTGCGTAAGTAATCGGTGGCAGAATAAAAAGACGACCTCATTTGGGGTCGTCTTTTATTAGGCCGGAATTGTTTTGAGTTTGATTTGAGGCGGAGTTTGTGATCGTTTCCTGTTTGTGCGTTGCGATGTGAGCTTCGAGTGATCGGAGCTGACACCGCAGCGTATCGGAAACACCGTCTCAATCGTTTTTATAGGAATCTATACGATGACGATGTTTAATAAAGTCAGTAAGTCATTCCGTTTTGGCGATCATGATGTGACTTTCACGACCGGTGAAATTGCTCGCCAAGCGACTGGCGCGGTTATTTGCCAAATGGATGACACGGTTGTTTTGGCAACGGTTGTCGCCAAGAAAGAAGCCAAGCCCGGTCAGGACTTTTTCCCGTTGACCGTCGACTATATCGAAAAGACCTATGCGGCCGGCAGGATCCCGGGAGGTTTTTTCAAGCGTGAAGGCCGCCCGAGTGAAAAGGAAACCTTAACCTCTCGTTTAATTGACCGTCCGATCCGTCCGCTTTTCCCGGAAGGCTTCTTCAATGAAGTTCAAGTAATTGTTCATGTTTTGTCCGTGGATCCGGAAGTTGATCCGGACATCCCGTCTATGTTGGGCGCTTCTGCGGCGTTGGCGATTTCTGGCATTCCGTTTAACGGTCCGATTGGTGCTTGCCGTGTGGGTTATATCAACGGTGAATTCGTTTGCAACCCGAAGCTTTCTCAAATGCCCGAAAGCCGCTTGGATTTGGTGGTTTCCGGCACTGAACGGGCTGTCTTGATGGTGGAATCTGAAGCCGATTGCTTGCCGGAAGACGTGATGCTCAACGCTGTGATGTTTGGTCACGAACAGCAGCAAGTCGCCATTAACGCGATCAATGAATTGGTTGAGGAAGCGGGTAAACCGGCATGGGATTGGCAACCGGCTCCGAAAAATGAAGCCCTTATCGCTCGCATTCACGAATTGGCCGACGCAGGTTTGGCAGAGGCCTATTCCATTCGCAGCAAGCAAGCCCGCACGGAAAAATTGCGCGAAGTCTATGCTTTGGTTGATGAAGCTTTGGCAAAAGACGCTGAGGCGGCAGGAACTGAAGTGCCAGATCCCAATGAAGTGGCCGGCATTCTCTTTGAAATGGAAGCCACGCTTGTCCGCGGCAAGATTTTAAATGGCGAGCCGCGTATTGATGGTCGTGACACAAAGACCGTCCGTCCGATCGAAATCCGTCAAGGCGTGTTGCCCCGTACGCACGGTTCCGCCCTCTTTACGCGTGGCGAAACGCAGGCGTTGGTGGTTACCACGCTCGGCACGAAGCAAGATGAACAAATCGTTGACGGTTTGCTCGGTGAAACGCACGATCGCTTCATGCTTCACTACAACATGCCTCCGTTTGCCACGGGTGAAACGGGTCGTGTTGGCAGCCCGAAGCGTCGTGAAATCGGTCACGGTCGTTTGGCTAAGCGCGCTTTGAAGGCTGTCTTGCCAAGTGAAGAGGATTTCCAATACACGATTCGTGTCGTCTCTGAAATTTGCGAATCCAATGGTTCGTCGTCCATGGCGAGCGTTTGCGGTGGTTGCTTGTCCATGATGGATGCCGGTGTGCCTTTGAAGGATTATGTGGCTGGTGTGGCCATGGGCTTGATCAAGGAAGGCAATAAGTTCGCTGTTTTGACTGATATCTTGGGTGACGAAGATCACTTGGGCGACATGGACTTCAAGGTTGCCGGCACGGAAAATGGCGTGACAGCCTTGCAAATGGATATCAAGATTGAAGGTATCAATAAAGAAATCATGCAAGTTGCCTTGGCTCAAGCCCATGAGGGTCGTCAGCACATTTTGAATGAAATGCGTACGCAAGCAGCCGGTGGCGCCAAAGAGCTCTCTCGTTTTGCTCCGCGCATGATTACGATGAAGATCAATCCGGAAAAAATCCGTGATGTGATTGGCAAGGGTGGCGCTGTGATTCGTGGCATCACGGAAGACACCGGTGCGACGATCAATATCGAGGATGATGGTTCCGTAACGATTGCTTCTGTCGATCCACAAGCTGGTTTAGAGGCGAAAAAACGTATCCTCGAAATTACGGCTGAAATTGAAAAGGGTCAAATTTATGAAGGCACTGTGACGCGTCTTTTGGACTTTGGCGCCATCGTTCAGTTGTTGCCGGGCAAGGACGGTTTGTTGCACATTAGCCAAATTGCCAACGAACGTGTGAATGCGGTGTCTGACTACCTCAAAGAAGGTCAAGTTGTGCGCGTCAAAGTCATCGAAGCTGATGAAAAAGGTCGCGTGCGCTTGTCCATGAAGGCACTTCTTGAAGATGAGAAGAAAGCCGCTCAACCTGAGGAAGAAAAGCCAGCAGCTTAATTTCGCTCGATTTGAGGAAGATAAGCGAACAGGGTGTTTGAATTAGTCTCTGACGTTTATCTCATTTGACCGGAGGTTTCTTTGTGAGATCTCCGGTTATTTTTTGTCGCATCTTATGTTCATCAAGTTTAACCCCGAAGCATGACGAGTTAGCGGCGCGAGCCTTGTTGAGTCAATAGTCAGTTGTCCGAATTGGCGACAAAGCCTGTAGTCGAATCACAAATTTGCGAGTATCTTTATAAATGGTGTGAGGTGTTTGTGTTTTAACGAATCACCGAACAAATTTTGGTTATCGCTTATAAAGGATGTCAATTATGTGGGATCTGATTTTGAAGGGCGGCCATGTGGTGGATCCGCTCAATAATCGTAACGGCGTGATGGATGTCGCCATTGAAAACGGCAAAATTGCCGCTGTTGGCGACAGCTTATCCGGTAAAGCCCGCGCTGTGGTCGACTGCGAAGGCCGTTTGGTGATTCCGGGTATTATTGACCCTCATCTTCATTTAGGTAGCGTTTTTGGTGGTCCTCACGGTTTTCGCATGGCGGCGCTATCCGGTGTGACGACCTGCTTGGATATGGCAGGCCCCTTGGACGATATCTTGGCTCATGGTCACACTGACGGCGCCGGTATCAACGTGGCGATCATGGATGGCTTCGATCCGGACGGTCTCTATCAAACGAAGAATCCTAACCGTGAACAAATTAAGCGTTATATCGATAGCGCAATCGAAGGCGGCGCAGTTGGCGTGAAACTTTTAGGCGGACACTGGCCATTGGACGTTGAGGCTTGTCGCAAGACCATTGAGTTATCTTATGAAAATAAGAATTTTGTCGCCTGGCATGCCGGCTCTTTGACCTCCCGCTCTGACTTGACGGGCATGCGTGAAGCAGTTGCGACAGCTGACGGTTTGCCGTTACATTTGGCGCATGTGAATTCTTATTGCCGCGGCCACATCAAGAGCCCGCAAGAAGAGGCCGATGAAGCCATTGATCTATTGAAGAAGAATCCGAACATTTGGGGTGAAGCGTATTTGAGCGCTTTAAACGGAACCAATATCGATGCAAATGACGACGGCTCTTTGCCGGACTATGTCACGCGCTGCTGCTTGGAAATCTTTAAGTTGCCGGTCAATAAGGAAGGTATTCGCCAAGCGTTCCGTCAAGGGCTATTGTATTTGTTGCTGGACACCGGTCGTGTCGCCGACATTTGGGAAGGCGAAAAGGGATTGGCTCAGTGGGAAGCCCAAGGTTGCAAGGGCATGGGTTGCTTCACGGTGAATCCGGCAGTCTCCCGTATGATGCTTTGCTCGGCGAAACGCGACGACGGCAGCTTTGTCGTTGATTCCATCTCGACAGACGGCGGTTGTGTGCCACGCAATGTCATCGCGGCGATGGGCTTGAATCTCGTGAAATTCGGTGCGATTACCTTGTCTGAGTTTGTGATGAAGTCAAGCTTGAACGCCGCTAAGCATTTGCGTTTACATGATCGTGGTCATTTTAGCGAAGGCGCAGCGGCTGATATCGCTGTGGTGGATTTCGATCGCGCAAAAGTTGTCGAAACTTATGTGAACGGTTGCTTGACGATGAAAGACGGTCGTTTGTATGGTTCCGGCATGACATTGGTGACGACCGAAAAAGGTGTCAAAGCCGCGAAAAATCACGGTTACGACACTATCGTTGTCGATCTGTCCGATTTGGGTAAAGTGCGTTAATTTCTACCAAAGCTAATCATTGCTTGATTGGACAGGCCAATCAATAGCGAGTGAAAAATGGCGATTCAGGTTTTTCTGAATCGCCATTTCAACAAACGGTTTAGAAGGCGTATTTTATGCCGACGTTAATGCCGTAATCCTTGGTGTAATGATCGCCTTCTTCTCGGTCCAATTCACCGTAAATGCGAAGTTTATCGGAGACTTGCCAGTCAGCTGTGATACCGTAGTAGAAGGATGTTCCGCCCAGTCCGTGACCTTTGACATCGGCAACTGCGCCGTCAACACCGGTAAATCGGATGGTCTGATCACCCAAGAATTCATGATTCATGCCACCGATCAAGCCGAATTGATACCATCGCTTATCCACTGCTTCGCTGGGGCCATAACTCACTTTCTTTCCTAAGACAAAGCCTAAACGCCCCGTGAGAAAATCCGCGTTGCCTTGATTGACTTTAAGTCCGGTTGATGTTGTGAAGTCATCGCCTTTTACGTAGAAGTATGACAATTCAAGTTGGGGTTCGATGAACCAGTTGCTTGTCCAGGTATTGGACTGTCCTTGGGGGCCTAACGGGAGTTTGTGTCCGATTTCTGCCGATACCCCCATTCCCCAGTTGTGATAATTGGCGTCAAAAACCGCTTCGGCGGAGTTATTTAACCCATTGATTTCTTGATCGTAATAGCCGATTTGAGCTAAAACATCCATATAGGCGCCGGACTGATGAAGCCAAGTCGCATAAACTTTTGCAGAGTATTCGTTAAGTTTGCCGTCGCCGCCATATGCCGTTTCCAACCCTTCTTGTTTCGAATGGGCGTAACGCAAGGTGGCTCCGATTAACCACGATGCCTCGGCTGTCTGATTGACGAAGGTATCGTAACCGATATGAACCCCAGTTGATTCTTGTTTAAAGCCGTTGTAGCGGAAGCCTTGCGCACGATCTTGACGGTTAAAAACTTTCGCCCAGGCTCCGGTTTGCGTGCCATATCGAACTTCGCCTAAGCGACGGCGCAAGTCATTCTTTTCTGATAACCAACCAACAGCTTGGGCGACACTTGAGCCGAGATTTTGAATTTGTTGTGCTTCTGGCGGCAGAGGATCGGGATCCGGCGTTGGTTCTGGAGTGGGATCCGGATCAGGATTCGGGTCAGGATTGGGATCTGGGTCAGGAGTGGGATCGGGCTCATCGGGTAATTCGGCATAATCACCCGTTGTCAGGTACCAATAACCCTTACCGGTTCCTGTCACTGTGCCATCGGTCATTTCCGGCAAGTCGATTTGAGTTTGTTCTGCCTCAGTGTTTTCTTGTTCGGTTGCTTGATAGGCGAGCTTCCAACCCATGATGCCGCCGTTTTGGTAAATGACTTGGTCGGGTGTGCCGTCGTTATTGCGATCAGGAAGTCGAAGTGTCAGTGTGCCTTCATCTTGATAAAGGAACCCAACTCCTTCGCTCATGGCTTTATGTTCAGTAACTGAACCAACGAGTTTGATGTCGGCGATGCCAGTACCGTCAACTTTTTGAGCATGAATGATATCTGTCGCGGTCGTTTCATCTGACAAATCAACTTTAAACCGAAGCGTTGCTTGGTTTGATAAGGATAAAGAGTGGACTGTTAGTTTATTAAATTGATTACCTGTCAAGATACCGTAAGCATCTGTGATTGTTTTCGCATCACTTTGATCAAACGATAACGTGGCAGCATTGAGTTCTAAATTATTAACTACACTATCTGAACTAATAATCCATGATGCGTTTCTACTGCTAAGCCTAATGCTATCTGTTTCATTGTTGGCTGTAATCGCGCCATATAAACTGAATGTGTCTGTACGATCAATAGTTAAATTACCTCCCATTGCAATGGAGATGTCACCAACAATTGTGGTGTTTGTGTTTTTTTGCTCAGGCTGATTTAGCAAACTGACACTGCTAGTTTCATCAGCTGAGATCGCCTCTCCCAGGGTGTTTCCAGCAATCGATATGATCTTTATGTCGTTGCTTGCCTTAAATATGGAGTTCGATTTAAGAAGGATGCCCTGTATGGTGTTGTTTCCTTCACCTCGCACATTTATCGTGAGTGGATGAGCAATTTCTAGAACACTATTCGTTGCATTGACACCAATAGCATAGACATCCTTTATTTTGTTAAAGCCATTAACGGAACTATTGATCTCCAACGATGTAGTGTTTAACGCTTCTTTTGTTTCAATACTAAAGTTTTCAATGTTTAAGCCGTAAGCATAAGTGCCGTACTCTCGAGACAATTCTTCGTTATAACTTTGGGAATTGTTCAACACGACGTGACCAGACAACCAAATTGAATGATTCGCAGTTTCTCGGTTGTTTGCTTCGATTGCAGAGGTCGAATTAAAGTGACCAAATGTGTCGATAGCGGTAATGACGGACTCTTTGTTGTCAATTTTCAACGTTGAATGACCAGGATAAGTTGCTCTTTTTAAATAGATACCAATGGCACCGGCAACATTCAGCGATCCACCTTGGAAAAGGTATTCATAGGAGCGGTTCCCTGCTGTCTGTGCATTACCCTGCAGACTGATACCGGCACCTTGATAAGCCTGGTTCGTAGGTAATGACGATTGATCTAAAAAATTTGAATCCTTAAACCCAAGACCAGCGTTGATGGTGATGTTTGAATTTTGAATATCAACAGGAATGTCTTCTAAATAAATCCCACCAAGAGTCGAATTAATAATAATGTCAGAATTCGTTGATTTTATGATGGAACTATCGGTATCTCTGCGGTAACCGCTTAAAGCGATAGCGGCTGCGGTACCCTTTTTATATTTCTCAAGGTTAAGGTTTAATTCGACATGACTGTTGTCAAAAACGATACTTGTATTGTCGTTTTCATTACTGCTCTGTCTCAATTTTGAAACAATTACTCCAGCACCTGCGCTATAGTCTCCATCTTTGGGACCTGATGTGCTATCGACAGTGATGTTTGCGTTTATGTCTTTAAAAGTTAGAACGGTGTCTGGATGACTGACATTGTTGTTCCTTCCGCTTAAATAAATAGCGCCGAGTTTCGGTGGGTAACTGGTTTTAACGGATAAGCCTTTACCTTCAGAAATAACTGTAATTTTTGAAATATCTTTGCCGTTTCCGAGAAATGTCAATGAAGCGGGACCAATTTGAAGAGCCTCATAGTTGGAAACAAATTGCGCATTTCCAAGAATATGGAAAACAGAATGCGAATTAGATACATCCAACCCTGGGGCGTCAGTGCCTGAAAATACTATGCCGTTATCAACCTCAGCGTTGTAATCGTCCCATGAAATTTGGAAGTTATTTTGATTTTCAACAAAATGAAAGTCCGTTGCAAAGACAGGGCTAGAAAGTAATGCTGTCTGAATAGCTATAACAATTGTTTTCGGGGGGGGGCAAAATTTTAATTGAAAACATTCATGGCCTCTTTAATTTAAAAATGAGAAGGAGTTCTATAAAGTCCAGGTTAGAAATTTTAATGTGAATTCAAGATTATCTTCCAATTGAGAGGAGGGGGCAAGTGTGGTTTTCGTCTCAATGAACATAAAATGCTTCATTATATATTCAAATTTAAATTTGGATTTGAAATGATTTGGCTTTATAGTTGAAATACGAATTTGAATTTCACGGAAGCCCCTGTCATGTTACCTCTGAAAAAAAAAGAAATTGGTTTTAGGCTTCATCCTCATCTTGGTTGTCGGTTTGGTCATTTGGGCGATTAAAGGTCTGAATCAAGATGATGGAGAGCTTAAGCTTTATGGCTCCATTGATATGCGAACGGTTGATTTGGCTTTTGAAGAAAGCGGACGAGTTCAGGAAGTTTTGGTTAAAGAAGGGGCTTCAGTTAAAGTTGGTGATGTTTTAGCCAAATTGGATGACACACGCTACAAAATCGCCCGTGATCGCGCGCAAGCCCAAGTTCAAGTGGCCGATTCGCAGTTGACACTATTATTGGCTGGCTCCCGTCTTGAAGAGATTGAAGCAGGTAGGGCCAGACTCCGTGCGGCGACAGCCAATCGGGTGTTATCTGAAAAGATCTGTACTCGAGAAAAACAGATGGGCAGCGCTTCCAGTCAGCAGGCACGTGATCAAGCTTGTTATGCGGCAGCGGCTAATCGAGCGGCGGAAGACGAAGCTCAAAAGGCGTTGGATTTATTGTTAGCCGGCACGCGAATTGAAGAAATTGAAGTTGCTCGGGCAACGCTAAATGAAGCGAAGGTCGCGCTTTCGGATGCAGAGCGCGCGTTAAATAATTGCGTGCTTAAGGCGCCGTCAGACGCTGTTGTTCGCTCTCGATTAAAAGAACCAGGCGACATGGTTGGCGCAAGTGCGCCCGTTTTTGAACTTGCGTTGATGCAGCCCTTGTGGGCCCGTGTCTATATTGATGAAAGCTATCTCGGGCAAATCGCGATGGGACAATCGGTTGAAGTAACGGTTGACAGCTTCCCGAATGAGCGATTTTCTGCGACTGTGGGATTTATTTCTTCGGTAGCGGAATTCACTCCGAAGACCGTTCAAACCGAAGCGTTGAGGACGCACTTGGTTTATGAGGTGCGCCTTACGGTTGATGACCCTCAGCACCTGTTGCGTTTGGGCATGCCTGTCACGGCCAAACTAATACACACGAAATAATCATGACCGACCATTTTTCATCGACCGTCGCGCTTTCCATGCGGGGAGTGACTCGCAGAGAGCGAGGCGCCAGCTCCGCTTTGATTCATGATATTTCCTTTGATGTGAAAACAGGTAGCCTTGTGGCGTTGGTAGGGGCGGACGGAGCGGGAAAAACGACGTTGATGAGAACGGCGGCGGGATTGCTTAAGCCCCAAGAGGGTGACGTTTGTTTATTTGGTGAAAACCTCTACCAAAATTTGAACCGTTTACAGGCTGAATGTGGATATATGCCGCAGCAGTTCGGACTTTATGCCGATCTAAGCGTCAGGGAAAATCTCCTGTTGTATGCGGATTTGTTTGGCTTGACTGACAAGGCGCGAGAAGCTCGATTTAAAGAACTGCTGTCAATGACTGGATTGGCGCCTTTTACAGAACGACTGACGGGGAAACTCTCCGGGGGGATGAAACAAAAATTGGGATTGGCTTGCGCGCTTCTTAATCGTCCGAAGCTTTTGCTTCTTGACGAGCCGAGTGTGGGGGTCGACCCTTTATCAAGAAAGGAACTTTGGCGGATTCTGATCGATAGCGCTCGCACGGAATTGATGACTGTGGTTGTCGCGACAACGTATATGGATGAAGCGTCGCTTTGCGATCAAGTATTGGTTTTAGAAGACGGCAAGCTGGTTTTGTCTGATACGCCTCAAGCCATTGCGGAGCATGCCCGCGGTTTGGTTTTTGCCGTCAATCCGGCCGACGGTGAAAAAGTGCGGGATTTGCAGGCGGGATTGCTTGACGACACAGAGTGTGTGCTGGACGCCGTCCCGGAGGCCGGTTCGGTTAGAGTTTTGGTGCGCGAAAAAGGGCAATCGGTCGCTTTGCAAGAGCGCTTGCGTCGTGAATTGACTGCTCTTAATCCAAGGCTTGAAGACGGTTATCTTGTTCTTCGGGCAAGAAACGAAGCGCCCCGGGCCTATTCGGTGATTCATTCTCAATTTTCGCCCTCTTCTTCGAGGGCACCTCTGGTCCGAGCCCATGATTTAGTTAGGCGCTTCGGGGACTTTGTGGCAGTCGATCGCACGAGTTTTGACGTTTTCCCCGGTGAAATCTTCGGTCTTTTGGGACCTAACGGGGCGGGAAAAACAACGACATTCAAGATGCTATGTGGGCTATTGACCGTGACATCGGGTGAATTGGAAGTCGCAGGAATTGATATCAAGAAAGATCGTGAAGCCGCTCGCGAGCAATTAGGCTACATGTCGCAGAAATTTGCGCTTTATGGCGATTTGAGCGTGCGGCAAAACATGACCTTTTTTGCTCAAGCCTATGGTCTTTTCGATCAAAAAATGCAAGAGCGGATTGCCGCGCTTAGCCGCGAGTTTCATTTGAATGATGTGTTGGATCGGCAAGCGAAAACGCTTTCGGGCGGTATTAAACAGCGCTTGGCGATGGCAGTGGCCTTGCTTCACAATCCAAAAATTTTATTTTTGGATGAACCGACAAGTGGCGCCGATGTGCCGACACGTCGCCAGTTTTGGCGGTGGATGACAGCGCTTTCTGCGGCCGGCACGACCATTATTGTGACAACGCACTTTATGGAGGAAGCGCAATATTGTGATCGGCTTTTGATCCAAGATGGCGGCAAACCTTTGATCGTTGGCACGCCGGAAGCCGTGCGGGGGGACTCCCGCAGTATGGATGAGGCGTTTATTCGCGTGGTCAAGACGTTTCGGGACCATGAAAGGAGCGCATCATGAGAATGGAGCCTTTGCTGACTCATGTGTATGCGCTTTCTTTGAAAGAAAGCCGGCAAATTATCCGAGATAAAAGCGCCATTTTGTTGGGCGTGGTGCTTCCGATCATTTTGATCATTTTGTTTGGTTACGGCCTGAATTTTGATGTTCGTAACATCCGACTGGGCGTGGTGTTTGAACAAAAAGGCGCGGTGGCAACTCAATATGTCAACGCCTTTGAACACAATCCCTCTTTTATCGTGAGTCGATATTCATCTCGGATTGAAGGCTTAAATGCGTTGAAGTCATTTGGAATTGAGTCCTTATTGATCGAACAGAAAACCGCAGACGGCTCTGCGATTCAACTTCTCATCGATGGGATTGACTCAAGTCGCGCCACGATGATCGGCAATGCCGTGACCGGTGTGATGGCCGCAGTCAATGAGGCCCATTCAATGGGATCGGCTGGCATTTCGGTGATCCCGCGCATTTGGTTTAACGAAAGCGCAGAAAGTCGATGGTACATAGTGCCGGGGCTAATTGTGATCATCCTAACGATGACCGGGACCATGCTCACCGGTTTGGTGCTTGCGCGAGAATGGGAGCGAGGGACGATGGAGGCGCTCCTGGCGACCCCTATTTCTCCATTGGCGTTGTTGCTGTCCAAAGTGCTGCCTTATTTCGTGCTTGCCATGCTCGGTTGGTGCCTGTGCATGGGGGCGGCGGTGTTTTGGTATGAGGTTCCGATTCGTGGCTCTTTCATTCTCATAGCGGTCTCGTCAATGCTATATCTGATTGTTTGTTTGGGGATCGGCCTCATTATTTCCGGAGTGACACGCAGTCAGTTTTTGTCCTCCCAAATGGCGCTGCTTTTAAGTTTTTTGCCGGCCCTTTTGCTTTCTGGGTTTATTTTTGATTTAAGAAGCGCGCCTCAATGGGCGCAAATGATTGCCTATGCCTTGCCTCCTGTGTACTTCATGGAACTATTGAAAGTGGGCTTCCTCACGGGCGGCATGCATGCTTTGGTGATGAAAAATGTGTTGATATTGTCAGGTTACGCGGCGTTGTTCATGGGGCTGGCGAGTCTGCAGTGCCGCAAGAGGATTCGAAAATGAACGCTAAAGTGAATAGCTTTCGAGCGTTGGTTAAAAAAGAACTTCTTGCAACGCTCAAAGAAAAGACGAGCCGTTTGATTCTGGTCGGCCCGCTTCTGCTGTACATATTGCTCTTTGGCTATATCGCGAGCTTTAACCTTGATCGAGTGCCTTACGCGCTGTGTGACTTGTCGAAAACGTCCGCATCGGAAACCTTCGTTCGCGCGCTCGATAACAATCGAATTTTTGATCGGATCGCGACTTTAGAGAACGCGGCGCAGGCGACAATGGCCATTGATGAACTTAACGCGTTGGTGGTTGTGGTCATTGAAGATCAATTTAATGAACACTTGAAAAACAGGGAGATGGCGGCAGTTCAAGTAATCATTGATGGGCGAAATTCCACGACAGCCCAATTAGCCGCAGGGTATGTTTCGAGCATTGCGCAAAGCCTCAATGAAAAGAACGCGATCGCTTCACCCTTGAGTATTCGAGTGCTTTTTAACCCGAACGCGATCACGCAGTGGTTCATTATGCCTGGGCTTATCGTGATGCTATCGATGTTGCAGGTCATGATTTTATCTGCGCTTTCGGTTGCCAGGGAGCGTGAACAGGGCACTTTTGAGCAATTATTGGTGTCTCCCTATTCAACAACGGAATTGTTGTGCGCAAAGGCGCTTGTTCCGATCGCCGTCGGACTTTTTCAAGGGACGTTGATTCTTTTAGTGGATCTTTTTTGGTTCAATATTCCCATGGCAGGAAGCCTGGTGTCGCTTTACGTTGTTTTAACCGGATTTACGGTTTCCATCGTTGGCGTTGGTTTGGCCATATCGGCTTATTCACAAACGATGCAGCAGGGACTGATTTTAACTTTCGTGTTGCTGGTGCCGATGGTTTTGTTATCCGGTTTGTTCGCGCCTGTGCAAAACATGCCTGATTGGCTTCAGCTTTTGACCTACGCGGATCCTTTGCGCTTTGCCTTGGCGGGCATTCGCCGCATTTATCTCGCCGGCGCCAGCCTTTCGGAAGTGCTTGTCATGATGTGGCCGGTTTGGGTCATGGCAATCATCGGGCTGCCGACGGCATACCATTACTTTAAGAGACGATTATGAGAAAAGTGACAGCAAGAACAAGAACAGATGGTGAAAAAACTCGAGAAACGCTCATTGACGCGGCCGGTCGCCTGGCAGCCAAAAAAGGCTGGGCTAATGTGACAGCCAAGGAAGTCTGTGACTTGGCCGGCGTGAACACGGCGAGCATTAACTATTGGTTTGGAAGTCGCGACAAGCTCTACGAAGCGGTTTTAAGAAGAATTCCTGAAACCATCTTCAGTCGTGAATTGGAAATTGAGATGGTGCAGTACGAAACACCCGAAGCGGCGCTGGACTGTTTTTTCTCTTATCACCTTCGAAACATGGATGCCGAAAACAGTTGGCCTATGAAAGTGTGGGCAAGAGAAGTGACAGGGTATCCATCTGAAGCGTTCAAAGCGTTAGTCCAAAAAGAAGGCGTCACGCGCATTAGCGTGTTGAAACAGTTTTTCGCGGATTATTTGGGGCTGGAGGACTTAGGAGACATCCGCTTGCAGGTCGCTTTCATGACGTCGGTTTCCATTTTATTTTTCCTAATGATTGCCTCCCCGGAACTTAAGCAAGTGACATTGCCTTCATTGAAAGAGCAGCCCCGTGAATTTAAAAAGCTCGTGAAGGAGCGCATCTTCACGAGCTTGCGGTTAAGCCGCACGGAGATTGCGGCAACCAAAAGGAATTAAATCACGCGACAAGGGGGATTTTTCCCTTCAATGAAAGCCTTGATGTTTTCAAGCACCTGAATGGCGCTGTCGCGACGCGCTTCAATCGTCGAGCTGGCGATGTGCGGTGTGACGATGAGGTTGGGGCAATCAATGAACGCGGGGTCTAATTCGGGTTCGCTTTCAAAGACATCCAATGCCGCGCAAGCAAGTGTCTTTGTCTTTAGCGCATGAACGAGAGCGGTGCTATCGACCAAAGTGCCTCGACCGATGTTAATCAGAAAACCTTCGGGGCCAAGCGCTTCAAGAACGTCTTCGTTGACGATGTGATAGGTGGCTTGGCCGCCCGGCATCGCGAGAACTAAGTAGTCACACCAACGGGCAAGTTCGGTGATATTGTCAAATCGTTGATAGGCGCAATCCACTGAGCTTAAATTGGTGTAACCCACTTGCATGCCGAATCCCTCAGCTCGGCGGGCGATTTCTCGACCGATATGCCCGAGACCGGCGATGCCGATTTTTTTACCCCAGATGCGGCGTGTGAAGGGCATTCCGCATTTAATGGTTTTTGAGCGCATGAGGCGATGGCCGGCTTCGGGGATGCCGCGGCTGGCTGTCAATAAAAGCGTCATGGCGAAATCAGCGACATCGCCCGATGTCGCAGTTGGGGTGTTGGTGAAAATAATGCCTTTTTCACGCAAAAGCGGCAGGTCCGCCTGATCGTAGCCCACACCATAGTCGGCCACCATTTTCACATTAGGGAATGTGTCCAACGTGCTTTGATTCACCGGCACTTGGGGAGTGACGAACAAAATGTCGACAGTGGGGGCGATGCGGGCTTTTTCGTCGTCGGGTAATTCGTTCCAGAAGTAAAGATCGCCCAACGATCGAAAGCCGTCATAGTGATCATCAGGCAAAAAACGAGGCAAAAGGCTTACGATCGTGTGTGTCATGGTTTGGTTCTCCTTAATAATCGGTGTCCGTTTCCTCTGCCGGTTTAGCCAAATCCATGTTAGGGCTAACGAGCGGATAGATAATCCGATAGAGTTCTCGCGCGCTCTTGGGAGGCTTGCCGGTGGCGGCTTCTCGTCTCGCGGACCGTATGGTTTGTCGAAGCGACTGCACGTCAAGCGAGGGATAGGTTTGGATGAACTCGGTCAAAAACGCGTCTTCGGCGAGCAACTTGTCGCGCAGGCGCTCGGCTTTGTGGTGAGCGGCGACGGCCGCGCGGCTCTCACCGGTGGCAAGATCAATGGCTTGTCGGACTCGTTCTGGATCCAAGCCATTCATGCGTTTGCCGATCAGTTGCAATTGGCGGCGCTGAGCACCGAACGACTTCATTTTGGCGTATTCATCAATTGCCTCGCGCACATCCTCGGGCAAAGGGATGCGGTTAAGCGTTTCTGCGCCCAGTTTGGTCATTTCTTTGCCCAAGTCCTGCAGCGCTTGTAGTTCGCGCTTAATTTGCGATTTGCTCGGGCGGTCGTACTCATCTTCAAAATCGTCTTCGTCACTGTCCTCACGAAGGTCGCGGTTTCGAGCCATAAATCCAAATCCTTTTAAAAATCAATCTCGTTATTTTAACGAATGCAGCTTAGCAAATCAGTCACAGCAAAGGACTTTCATCACGATTTTCAGGGTGGCCTAGCTGATGTTCTAGATGTTTTAAATTTGATATACAATATCAAAAAAAGGTTTTAGGACAATAATCATGTTTGCATTGATTGACGGCAATTCGTTTTATGCGTCTTGCGAGCGGGTTTTCAGACCCGAATTGGAGCAGCGGCCTGTGGTGATTTTAAGCAACAACGATGGTTGCATCGTGACGTTAACCAAGGAGGCGAAAGCGCTGGGACTTAAACGGGGAACGCCGCTATTTCAGGTAAAGGATGTGATTGACAAATATCAGGTGGCAGTCTTTTCAAGCAATTATGAATTGTACGGCGACATGAGCGCCCGGATGATGGCAACCATTGCGTCCTTGGTGCCGTCCATCGAAACATACTCCATTGACGAATGTTTCGCCGACTTGGCCGGACTTGATCATTTAACGGTTCTTGGACAATCCATTCGGGAGCGCGTGCGCATGTGGGTTGGCATTCCGACTTGCGTGGGGATCGCGCCGAGCAAGACGTTGGCAAAATATTGCAATCACTTGGCGAAAAAAATACCGCCTTTGCATGGGGTGTTGAATTGGGATGATTTGTCCGAGCCAAGGCGGCGAAAAGCCCTGATGTTTGGGGCTGTCGGCGATATTTGGGGCATTGGCCCGAGACTGGCCAAGCGTCTGTCGCAATTGGGCATTGTTTCCGCTTGGGACTTGTCTCAGACACCGAAAGCCTTTCTTCGGGAATACTTCCCGGTGACGGTGTCGCAAACGGCCGCGGAATTAAGAGGGGAGGCCGTGCTGGACTTTGTCCCCGTCGCTGAGAGGCGTCAGCGATTAGTTAGAAGCCGAAGTTTCTCCGCGGATGTGAAAGATTTTGACGCATTGGCAGCTGCTATCACTTGTCACGTTGAGGAAGCTGCCCGAGTTTTGCGCCAAGAGCGGCTTGCGGCTCGTCGCATCGGTGTTTTTGTTTTATCCAATCGTTTCCGAGACAACACCGAGCAATATTCCGGTTTTGATGAACGGGATTTTGGGGTATATGTCAGCGACACACCGGGGCTGATGCATGAGGCGATGGCCATTTTGCGTCAGATTTATCGACCGGGAATCGCTTACAAAAAAGCGGGGGTGTTATTGCAAGATATTATTGATAAACGAGATGCGCAATGGGATTTGTTCGCCTTCGAAAGAGAGGGTAACGACCGTTTGTCCCGTGTGATGGACACCATTAACGCTCGCTACGGGAAAGGCGCTTTGTCTTATGCGACGGCTTTTAGTCAAGCGACCGATTGGAAAATGAAACGACAGTACAAAAGTCCGTCTTACACCACGCGCTTTTCTGATTTATTGCGGGTCGGTTGATAAAAGGGTCGGGGAAATCAAGATCCCGACCCTTTGACCGTCATTTAGCCCGCACTAAGCTTTAGCGGAAATTTTCTTGAGAATGCCCACCAGCATGGCAATGCCAACCGGCAAGCTTTGCGTGTCTTGAATTTCAAAGTTCGCGCGATGGTGGCCGTGATGGTTGCAACCGAACATGAAGTAAGCACCTTTGGCGCCGTGTTCGGCGGCGCGGCGAAGCATCATGGTGAAGTCTTCGGAAGCGCCCGGCTGGGTTTGGATGACGTTGTCTTTCCCGACGACCTCTTCGGCGACTTCTTCGGCAATGCGGCAAGCGTCTTCGTCGACGCAAATCGTCGTGCCTTCGCCGACTTTGACGACCTCGCCTTGCACTTCATAAGCTTGCTTGACGCCTTCGACAATGTTCTTGACGCGTTCGGTCATGTATTGGTTGATTTCATGCGTGGCGCCGCGCGTTTCAATTTGCATCACGGCATGCACCGGCGTGACATTGCGACCTTCGCCGGCGTGCATGGTGCCCACGCTAATGCGAGAAGCGCCTTGTGAATGGCGGGAAATGCCTTGGAACAAAAGGGCGGCGTCGGCTGCGGCCATCAAAGCGCTGCGGCCTTTTTCAGGGTCGGAACCGGCGTGCGAGGGAGCCCCAGTGAAATGCACGTCCATTTTCGTCGTGGCAAGGAATCCGTTGCGGATGACGCTGACTTGCCCGAGGTGGCAGTTGCCGCCGACATGCAATCCGAAAAGATAGTCGACGTGGTCAACGATGCCGGAAGCGGCCATGCCGCTTGCGCCACGCGTGCCTTCTTCGGCCGGTTGGAAAATAATCTTAATGACGCCGGAAAGTTCGTCTTTGTGGTCGGCAACCCAGTGAGCCAACGCCAAACCGCTCGCCGTGTGCGAGTCATGACCGCAGGCGTGCATGTTGCCGGGGATTTCGGAGGCAAAACCTTCCTTATTGGCTTCGTGCTCCGGATCTTTTGTCTCTTCGACTTTCACACAGTCAATGTCAACACGGAAAGCGACGGTCTTGCCCGGGCGGCCCGTGTCGTAAGTGAGCATGGCGCCGGTGAAGTGTTCGCAAGCCTCAATAAAGTCTGCCGGCACACCGTGTTCGATGGCTCGTTCTTCGGCTTTGGCAATGAGCGCTTCATTGCGGCCCAAGGCGTGCGCCGGATCGTAAAGACCCTTGCCGAATTGAATGTCTTCAAAACCGTAGGACTTCAAAGTCTCCACAATCAAGTAGGTCGTTTCAAATTCCGTCCAACCTTCTTCTGGGCGACGGTGAAGCGTGCGGCGAACCTTGACAGCCTCGTCAACATATTTTTGGTCAATAGCCATGATCGAAATCCTTTGTTGAACACTGGGAAATGAGCGGATCGCATTGGAATCCTCGAAAGATTATCTTCTCTTTTATTTCAAAAGAAAATGACATATATTCAACATTAAGAAGGCGTTTTTGTTAACTTACTGATTGTCATCATGAAGCGTATCGATAACATTGAAACGTGGCGATTTTTTGTGGAAATTGTCCAAGCCGGCGGGCTTAACTCGGCTTGCGCTAAGCTCGCTCTCGAGCCAAGCACAGTAAGTCGGGCCATTCGTGGGCTCGAAAAGGAGATCGGCGCACCGTTATTTTCCCGCGCAACCCGTCCCGCCTGCCTGACGCAACTAGGACAAGCGAGCTATGAGCGAGCGCTGACTTTATTAAGAGAACATGATGCGTTGTCTCGCTTTCTCACCCAGGACCGAGAGGCGATGGCAGGCACCATTCGAGTCGGTGCACATGTTGGAGTCAGCGCGACGGCTTTGACGGAGCTCATTCTCGACTTTATGGCGCTTTACCCTGAAATTCATTTTGAAATCAAAGATCAGGCGCTAAGCACCGAAGATGAGCTCAGCCCGACCAATCCCGATCATGTGGATGTCATTTTAGGTTATGGAGACATCACCTCATCAAATAAAATCAAACGACTTTATTCAGGGAGCTTACCTTTTGTCGCCTGCGCCTCCGTGGATTATGTGCGGCGATTTGGCGCGCCGAATGTGCCGACAGATTGCGTTAACCACCGTGGTGTTTTGGTTCGGTCTGTTGTTCGCAATTCCATTGAGAAAATGGAAAATGACGGCGCAATATCGCCGCTGGTCTGGAAGTCAACTTTAATCGTTAATAACCCGTTATCGGCGAAAACCGCTGTTTTGCGCGGCGCCGGAATTAATCCGGACATGTCACTTTTTCATTGCGCTGACGAGATTGAAAGTGGGCGCTTTGAAATCGTCATGCCCGGTTGGCATCGCCCTACCCGCAAGACTTATGTTTGCACAACCGAAGAAGGTTGGGGGGTGCGTCGGGTGAGAGAGTTCGCGCAATGGTTGGCCAAGAAGGAGCAGAGCGGTTTGGACGCGCTGAAGCAGCGTTTCCCTGACCTTTATCGATAAGCGATAAAGACGGGCATGTCAGGAGAGAAATTAGTGGCTCAAATGCTTCGAAATTTGCGGATTTCAAAACATTTGAGCTTTGAGATCAATGGGTTTCCTTTTGAGAACCCGGCTCCGTTGGGGACTTGTTTTGTTGCATAACGTTTTTAACCAATTCGCCGCTTTCTTTAACAAGTTTCACCATGGCTTGAACCCATGAGTCAATATAACGCCCCATTTGACTGAAAAATCGTTTGGTTTCCTGAGGCGCGACAATCATTGCTATCAAGATCGCTAGCATGGCCAGTGTTAACACTGACAGTAAAATCGACAAAGCGCTCACGAGCAACGTCAAGGCCAAGATACAAATCAGAATTAAGACGAGCCGACGAAATGTCTGTCCAAGTTTTTCAAGCATGCCGTTCCCTTACAGTACTTTTCGGTGTTGTAGTAGGTGAATGCATAAAAGCGCGATGAAGCCGACACCGAAAGTGACATGGCTTTTTGATCTCGACGTACCCAACACACCGATGCTGGCAATAAGGCTCGCCAGCATCAGTCGGTTTTGCGTGACACGGCGCTTTCTCGCACTTTGTTTGACATCGGCGGCCACCCAGGGAGATAGTGCGTCTAAAAGACGGTTCCCTATCTGTTCACCTTGGCTCGAAAGGACGTTTTTCCATTTTTTGACCGAAGTCATCCCCAGTGATTGCGATTCGCAGTCTTGGGGAGCAATAAGGCCCAGTGTCTGCGCTGTTTGCAGATAGTCCGCGGCTTCGTTCAGAAGCGATTCAATATCCAGTGAGTCATGCGCTGGATCCCATGTGATGAGCGCGCTGCCCACTCTAGGGTTGACAATGACCTCAAGGTTTGAGGCGTGACTTTTCAGCCAGTCCGATACAAACTTTGTCGTCTCAGGGTCTGCGCCTTTTAGCATGGGCAGGCGAAGTCGCAGACGCCCGGGCAGTGACGATCGGATTACTTTTGAATACAGAGTCAAACTATCGTCCATGGTGCGAACCTTCTTGTGCGTTAAAGATTGTGCCGGCGTAACGAAGGCCGTTTCGGATAGCCTCCGATAAATCTTCGCTGGAATATTCAAGACCAAGGGCTCTGGGATCACGCATCGCGTTTAAGCACACGCCGATGGTTGTGCCGTTATGAAGCAAAGCGCCCAATGCGGGTGTTAACCGACCGCTTAAACCACCGGCAAGGAAAGCGCCGTTCAGAACAACTGAAGCGATGAAATTTTGACGGATGCGTCGCATTGTCGCCCGACCTAACTCAATGCTTTGCGGCAACTGATTGAGACTGTTTTGCGTTAAAACGACATCGGCCACCTCTTGCGCGATGTCGGCGCCATCTCGAAGGGTCGCTCCCACATCGCTGGCTGAAAGGGCGGGGCTATCGTTGACGCCGTCTCCCACCATCAGCACTTTCGCGCCTTGCGCTTTCAGCGATTCGACAATATTGGCCTTATCGGTTGGCAAAACGCCGGCATGAAATTCATCGATGCCTAAGCGATCGGCAACAGCTTTGGCGGTGCGGGCATCGTCGCCGGTAAGCATCAAAATGCGATTGATCCCCAGGCGATGCAAATTCTCAATCACCGATTTTGATTCGGGACGAATTGGATCTTCAATACCCAGCACGCCGACTAATTTGGAACCGACCGCCATATAAAGAATCGACTTGCCGTCAAGCGCCAATAGCCTGCACGCCTCATGAGAAACGCTGACATCAATCTGTTCGTCTTCTTCAATGAAGTGCCGAGAGCCGAGCACAATGCGGCGATCGCCGACTGAAGAGCAGATGCCGTGAGCCACGATATAACGAACCTCTGCATGCTCTTCTTCATTGTCATGCCAAAGTCCTTCGTGCTCGGCTGCACGTACAATGGCCCGCCCCACCGGGTGCGGAAAGTGTTCTTCAAGACAAGCGGCCAAACGCAAAAGTTCTTCACGGGAGTAATTTTCATCAAGGCTCACGACATCGGATAATTTTGGAGAACTGGCTGTCAAGGTGCCGGTCTTGTCAAAAACAACCGTGTCAACTTCGGAGAGAGCTTCTAAGTAACGTCCGCCTTTAATGACTACGCCCTCTTTTGTGCCTGTGCGCATGGCTGTCAGAATGGCCAGTGGTGTTGCCAGGCGTAACGCGCAGCTGAAGTCGACCATTAAAACACCGGCCATGCGGTTGAAGTCTCTGGTAACGAGGTAAACGAGAGCGGCCAATAAAAAATTGAAAGGAACGATCCGATCAGCCCAGCGCTCGGCCTTGCCTTGGATTCCGGCTTTTGCCACTTCGCTTTCTTCAATGAAGTGAACGATTTGACTTAACCGCGTTCCGTCGCCGATGTGCGTGGCTCTGATCGTGATTTCACCGTCTTCGAGCACTGTCCCGGCAAAAACACTGGCCCCAGGGTAGCGGTGAATGGCCAATGGTTCGCCAGTCATTGAGGCTTGGTTGACCGATCCTTCACCCTGTGTAACGATGCCGTCAACCGGGATAGCATTTCCAGCATGAACCACCACTTCTTCGCCCACTTGAAGTTCGGAAAGGGGTTTTTGCCGAATTTCTCCGTCCTCGTACCGAACCCAAACACTGTCAACATTGATCGCTAATTGATCTGCGAGGCTTGTTAGCGATTTTTTCCTTGTGTAAGACTCAAGCATTTCGCCTAAGCCCAACAACACGATCAAAAGTCCTGCCGTTTTAAAGTCACGACGAAGCAATGAAACACTCAACGCCGCAGCATCTAAGACACTGACGTTGAGTTTGCCTTGAAGCAGAGATTTCAATCCCTGAGCGATAATTGGGAGGCTACCTAGGATGGCGTTGATCGTATTGACCACAATAGGCAAAAACGGACGCACAAAAACGTAACGCGCCAAGGGGGATAGGTCTAAAACCGTTTCATCCTTTCCTAGAGATGAAACCTTATTTGCAAAAAAACGAGGAATGCGACCGACCACCTGAATAATGGGCATGCCACTCATGAGCCGATCGGACGCTTTCAATAATGCTTGAACGGCAGTCGGTGTTTCGCGTGCCTGAGCGATTTGAGCTTTAGCCTGATTAAACGCCCTCATTGCGGCGGGGGTTTGGTGACGTTGGATCGGGGGATGGGTTTTCAACCATTCAAAATAAGCTTCCACTCGAGAGATTGTTGCTGTGCTGTTGACGGTGATAGTGATCGATCCTGTTCGGGCATTGGCGATCAGGCCTGTGACACCGACGAAGGACTCGATTTCGGAGGCGACGAGCGCCATGCTGGCTAACGAAATCGTTTGGGTTGTTCGCCAACGCAACCGATTGCCGACTTCATGAACTTTTCGAAAAAACATTGTGATAGCCTAAAAGCAATCAAAAATTCTCAAGAGGGCAGTGCTAAGCCGTGACTTGAGGTTTCTCTTCAGCGCTTCCCATTTCTGTGAGTGTGGCTGCTTGTTGTGCTTCCTTAGCTAGTTTTCGTTCTTGGGATTTTACTTCGGCTTCAGCCATGACATCCGCCAAATCTTCTTTAACCCCTTCAACGCCGGCCATGACTTTATCGCGAAGATCCATGCCGGTGCTTAAAAGGTCACTCGCTAGTGGTTTGACATCCAGTTTGCCTCGTGAGATCGCGACAGCGCCAAGAGCGCCAACAACAACGCCACCCAAGAAAAATAAACCGTATTTGGTTGTTTCTGTCATTTTATTTCTCCATTAAGAATGATAATAAGAATAAGTCTTATTACTTGGCATTGTAGTCTTTTATTTTTGATGCGGAGCGCATTCCTTTGAAAAATTTTCTGGGAAGCAGGCGATTGTTCGTATTTCGGGTTCGCACTTTATAAAAATTCAGCTCATAATTTTAATACGATAATGATTCTCATTAAGGAGGATGCCGTGGGAGCACTTCAGTCTTTTTTGTCAAATTTCGCCTGTCCACGCGGTTTAGGTGGTCGACTCGTCTTGAATGCGATGAATATCGGGCACGAAAAGGGGGCGAAGATTGCGCGTGGTTGTCTTCAGTGGCAGTCAAATTGGTCATGTTTAGATATCGGCTGTGGAGGGGGAAGAAATTTGCAGGCAATGCTTTCGCTTTGCCCCGATGGACAAATTTGCGGTGTGGATATTTCTGAAGCGGCTGTTCAAAAAAGCCTTGCGCATAATCGTGAAGCTGTAAAAAACGGACAGTTGACCGTTTTAAAAGGCGATGTGCATCAGTTGCCGTTTGAAACGAATCGTTTTGACATGGTGACTGCCTTTGAAACCATTTATTTTTGGGAACAATTGCCTCAAGCATTCAAAGAGGTCAACCGTGTCCTTAAAAGTAAGGGACAATTTCTCATTATGATGGAATCCGCCGCGGTGAGCTCTTCTTGGGCAACACGGGTTCCTGGCATGAAAGTTCCTGATGCCAAAATTATTCGTGAATCTCTCATTCAGGCGGGCTTTCGATCGGTGACGTTATTTGAAAATACCGATCCTGTGATTGTTTTTTTGGCAAAAAAATAAACGAAACTGCCTACAGGATTTGGGTTTCTTCGGCTGTTGCAAACGATCTCGGAGTAGCATGATAAGTGACGCTATTTTTATGAAGTAAGGGGACTTGTTATGGCTGAATATGACCTTGACATCGTGCAAACAGTTCAGGCACTCAAAGCGGAGCCCGATGTGCGTAAGGCATTGTCTCTTGCGAAAGAACAATTGCCTCAAATCATTGAAATTCAAAAAGAGTTGGTATTGATTGAAGCGCCTTCTTTTCATGAGGAAAAGAAAGCGCGTCGTTATGCGGAACTATTGAAGGACGCGGGGCTTGAAGACGTTTTAATTGACGAACACTTCAATGTTCGCGGCAAAATCGCCGGTGTCGGACACACGGGCAAGAGCGTTTTGCTTGAAGGTCATTTGGACACGGTATTTTCCTTTGGAGATGTCAAAGGGGTGACCGTGGATGAAGAAGGACGTATTCATTGTCCGGGAATTTGCGATGACACACGGGCGCTTGTTGCTAACTTATCGGTTTTGAAAGCGCTCAAAAGCGCAGGCATTCGCCCTTATCACGATATTGTGATTGCCGCGACAGTTTGTGAAGAAGGACTGGGTGGGATGTTAGGCATGCGAACGCTTTTAGAGTCACTCGAAAAAGAAACCGACGTTTTAGCGACTGTGTCAATTGACGGCGCCACCGCCGATCGTTTTTATGCCAATGCGACGGGCATGGTGGATTGGTCTGTGACGTTCACTGGACCTGGCGGACACGCTTGGACAGAGTTTGGGACACCGAGCGCGTTGCATGCCGCTTGCCGAGCCGCCAGCCTTATTGCCGATATTCCATTATCGACCAATCCAAAGACCATCACAACTGTCAGTTTGATTGAAGGTGGTCAAGCCATTCACGGGATTGCGCAAGAGTGCACTTTTAAGATTAACGCACGCTCGGATAGTCAGGAGGATCTGGAAAAACTCAATGAGCAAATGATCGCGGCGTTCGAGATGGGAGCGAAACTTGAAAACGATCGTTGGGGCAAACCCAATGTGATTAAGGTGCGTTATGAAAAGCTTCTGTCAATTCCCGCCGGTCACCAAGACGATGATTGTCGCATGATTCAAGCGGCTAAAGTGGTGACAGAAGCCGTTGGCATTACTCCCGCGTTTATGCCCGGTGGGAGTACCAACGCCAATATGGCAATCAGCAAGGGGATTCCCGCCGTTTGTTTCGGTCGAGGCGGCGAAGAATACGGGCAGCACACGCTTGATGAATGGTTCAATCCGAAAGGAGTTGAGGCGTGTGAACAAAAGTCCATACTGATGCTTTTGGCGCTCGCAGGTTTGGATCATCGCATTAAGCCGCTTGGCGAAACGCTTTAACGAATAGGCCCCCAGTCAAAATGGAGATGTTGGGGGTCTTTTGTTAATCAATTCGCTCAATCAAGAAGTCGCTCCTGTTTGCCAGACCATAACCCGGTAGGTTCGCTCTGCTATGACGCCTAGAGGGGCGACTTTCTCAGCTTAGCGTTCACACGAGATGCAACAAAACAGCTATTTTCCTGCAGGCTATTGGACATTGATGTCAATGTGCTTAAAAGAGTCAACGTCAAAAAGTCCGAGGTCGGTCACTCGCAAATGAGGAATCACAGCCAACGGCAAGAAACTCAACGTCATCACCGGGTGCATGGATTCTTTGACGTGAAATAGCTCATGAGCGGAGTTGATAAATTGCGTCTTGCGCACGGCCGTGATTGGAGCCGGTTCATTGGTCATCAAACCGGCAATTTCCAAAGTTAAGGATTTGACGATTCGGCCGTTTCGAACTAACACAAGACCGCCTTGCATGGCTTCAATGGCTTTAACAGCCGCGAGCATGTCGTCATCGGAGTCACCCACCACAACAATATTGTGCGAGTCATGCGCAATGGTACTCGCCATTGCGCCGCCGAAGCGTTTCCCTTCTTTGACGAAGCCTTTGACCAATCCTAAGCCGATATTACCTGTTGCGTGGTGGCGTTCAATCACAGCTAATTTCAGTAGAGAGGGATTGTCGTCGCAACTCACGAATCCTTTTGTGTCCGTCTTAACCTCCAGCGTCAAATGGTCGTTGATTAAATCGCCGTCGTGAAGTCCAATCACATGGGCTTTTCCACTGTGAGCTCTAATGGCGAACGCTTCAGTCGTCAACATCGGGATTTTGACGCAGCCGAGCACTTCTCGATCTGATTCAATCACAGGTTCCGGGGTAAGCATTGAACCGTTTTCAGCCACAGGTTTGCCGGCAATTAAAACTTGTTTGACTTGCCAATGAGTCAAATCGTTGAAAATCTCAAAATCTGCGTCAAAGCCCGGCGCGACCGCCCCCTTGTTTTTTAAACCGAAGTGCAAGGCGGTGTTAATGGTTGCCATTCGGATGGCCTCAATGGGATCAACGCCGTTTTCGACTGCGCGACGCACGACATGGTTCATGTGACCATTGGCGTAAACGTCGTCCGGCGAGGCGTCGTCGGTACACAGCGAGAAAAAGCGGGCGTTGCGCTCATTGATTGTTTGACTCAAGGCTTCTACATTTTGTGCGGCAGACCCTTCGCGCATAAAAAGGCGAATGCCACGGCTTAATCGTTCATTGACTTCTGAGACTGTGCTGGCTTCGTGATCGCTTGTGACGCCGCAGCCCGCGTAGGCTGGCGTTGCTCCGCAAACCAATGGGCTGTGTCCGTCTATGCGTTTTCCTAAGTTCAAGGTCATTGCCACTTTTTTAAGGAGATCATCTTCTTTCGCTATGACACCTGGAACATTCATAAGCTCTGCAAGACCCAAAACTTCCGGTTCGTCAATGAGGTCTGCCAAGTCATCGGACGAAAGCGCAGCGCCGGACGTTTCAAAGGGCGTGGCCGGCACGCAACTCGGAAGCATGAAGAAAACGGTCATTTCCGAACGCTTGGCTTCCCGCATCATATAGCGAATGCCACGAGTGCCTAAGACATTGGCAATTTCGTGAGGATCAGTGATGATCGTAGTGGTTCCGAAAGGCACAACCAGCCGTGCAAAGCGAACCGGTGTGAGCATGGACGACTCGATATGCACGTGCGCATCAATAAGGCCCGGCGTTACGTAAGCGCCGCCAACGTCAATGGTTTGTTTGGCGCTTGCTTTGCAGTGGCAGCCGACGTCAATGATTTTCCCTTGGTCAACATAGATCTCGCAGTTTTCTATAACACTGCCTGTGAAGACATCAACCAATTGCGCGTTGGTTATTCGAGTTTCGCATGGGATATTGCCCATGGCGCAGTCTATGCGATGTTTTAACTCTTCCGTGGTGAGTCAGCTGTCTCCGTCATGTGTCAGTCAACACAATAGCAAGAAAAAGACGATGGTTTGAAAGTTTTTCAGATTGGATTGATTTAGACGGAAAACTTGCTTTGATTGTCTAACGAAATACCGTTTTGTTTTTATTTAGAATATGTAATACAATATCAAAATAAAAATGAAATTTTTATTTCGTAAGGGGTAAAAAATGACCACGGGCGTAGAAATTTTGATTTTGGTGTTGGGAATCGGTTTCTTAGTTTTCGAGCTTTTGACTTTTGATCCTGATTTGGAAGGACGACGGACTTTTGAAGAGGAAACGCGCATGCGTTTCTTGGAAAGCAAGCAAAGGAATACGGCACGCAGGGTAATGCGCTTTTCTGACTAATTCGTCCATCCCGGAGAATTCAACACGAATGTTTCAGCAGCTTCCTTGGGTGTGAAAAGTAGCTCTAGGCAATATTTTTCGAAAAATGGCGCAGTAATGGGATACCAAAGGCGGGAAAATTCAAGAGACAATAAATAGGGAGGTTAGTATGCAGTACACGAAATTAGGGAACACGGACATCACGATATCTAAATTGTGTCTCGGGTGTATGAGTTTCGGGAAAGCCGGCACCATGCATGACTGGACATTAAACGAAGCTGACAGTGAAGTGATCATTTCCCATGCTTTGGAATTAGGGATTAACTTTTTTGATACCGCCAATGGCTATTCTGCTGGGACGAGCGAAGAATTCCTTGGTCGAATTCTGAAAAGACACGTTAAGCGCGATCAAGTGGTGATTGCTTCAAAGGTGTACTTTAACCCCGGCCGTCTCTCCAGAAAGGCTATTTTTAGAGAAATTGAAGGAACGCTAAAGCGTTTAGGCACGGATTATTTGGATTTGTACATCATTCATCGATTTGATTATGACACGCCGATTGAAGAAACCATGCAAGCATTGGATGAACTGGTGAAAGCTGGAAAAGTTCGGGCATTGGGTGCTTCGGCGATGTACGGTTATCAATTCTTCAACATGCAACTGGCCGCTCGTGATCATCATTGGACTCCGTTTGTCGCAATGGAAAATCACTATAACCTTTTGTACCGTGAAGACGAGAGAGAGCTGATCCCGATCTGTCAGCAGATGGGCGTCAGTTTGATGCCCTACAGTCCGTTGGCAGCAGGTCATTTGGCACGCCCGACATGGACGGCTGAGTCGTTGCGGGCCCAAACGGACAGAGTGGCAAAAGGCAAATATGATCGTATGCAAGAGCAAGATATGCAGATCATCAAACGGGTGCAGGAATTAGCCGAAAATAAACAATGCTTAATGTCTCAGATCGCTCTTGCTTGGCAATGGGCAAGGGGGGTCGCGTCACCCATCATCGGAGCGACGAAAACTCACTATTTGGATGACGCTGCTGGCGCCTTGAATATTCATTTGACCGAAGAGGAATTGGCCTATTTGGAAGAATGTTATGTTCCACATCCGATTGTTGGCGCCATTAAAGAAAACCCACCTCAAGGCGTTGTTTTGTTGGATGCCAAGTAAAGGTTGTTTGAGAAAGTAACTTCGGTTTAGTTGGTTGTCAGTTTTAAACGGTGCGAATTCGTTTTATTTTGGTTCGCGCCGTATTTTTATTTTCTAATGCACAATCCCACTTCTTCCAACAGGAGCACAGCGTCAAACTCTTGAGTCAATGTTTTTAGATCTTGTTGATACAACCGTGTCATTTGTATCAGGACTTCTCGAGGGATGACTTTCTCAGGTCGATTGTTCGCTCTTTGTCGAAGGGTGCGCTTGTCCGGCAAAGGGAACACGATAGCCGCGACTTGATAGTTAGCATTTTTTAATTCAGTCAATGTTTTTTGACGCTCCAAAGCGGAAAGATTGGTCTTGTCAATGACAAAAGATATTTTCTTTTCAATGAAGTCATGAATCTTCTGGTCAGCGGCTTTTGCGGCTTTTTCAATGACAGTTGACCATTGAGTGTAGTCATTACCCGTTAGCTTCATGACCTCGTCATCAACAGAGACGATCGGCATTGATGACAGCCATTTGTTATGAGCGATGTAGGTGCTTTTGCCGGAATAAGGAATACCGACCATGAAAATGCAAATTGGTTTGTCGGTGTTGTTTAACATAATTGAGCGGAAAAATAGACAGAATCATCGTACGCTGAAAAATTCGTCTCTGTCAAAGTTTGGAAAAATGTCAATTTCTTTAAAAAGTCGCTTGGAAAACGTTAAAAAATTATAAAAAGTCCCTGTGAAAACGTTATTTTCCGTGATAAAGTGGCTATGAAAACGTGAATAAAGGTTATCAATACGATGCTTAAGCGAAAAATTGAACAAACGCTGTTGAGCTGGTTTGAGGACAAAAACCATAATCCTCTCATTTTGAAAGGTTGCCGCCAATGTGGAAAGACATTTTCTACTTTGCAGTTTGCGAAACAGCACTATTCTCAGGTGATTTACCTTAATTTTTTTGAAAATCCAGAGTACAAGGCGATTTTTGAAAATTCGCTTCAGGTAGATCATTTGATCATGATGATGAGCGCATTTGTTGGTTCGGCTGCCCGCTTTGTACCCCATGAAACCGTTATTGTTTTAGACGAAATTCAGGAGTGTCCTCAAGCAAGGACGGCTTTAAAGTTTTTCAAACTTGACGGACGTTTTGATGTGTTGGCCACGGGGTCTTTGTTGGGCATTAGTGGATATCGATCTCAAGAGTATTCCGTTCCGGTAGGCTATGAAACCATAGTGGATATGTATCCACTCGACTTCGAGGAGTTTCTTTGGGCCAACGGCATTGATGTTCCCTTAATCGACATGATGAAAAATTGCCTTCAAGAGGAAAAACCGGTACCGGAAGCCCTGCACCAGCGGTTACGTAATCTTTGGCTGCAATATGTTGTCTTAGGCGGCATGCCACATGTGGTCAATCAATTTATTCAAAACAAGAACATTGCGTTGGCTCGTGAGGAGCAAAAGAATTTGATTGAATCGTTTAAAGACGACATGCTGAAATATGCTCAAAAGGCAGATAAATCTAAAATTCGGGAATGCTTTGAATCCATTCCTCAACAATTGGCAAAGGACAATAAAAAATTCCAATACTCGCTAATTCAAAAGTCTGCCCGCTCAAATCAATACATCAGTAGTTTGCAGTGGCTGGAGGATTCCGGACTGGTTTGTCGATGCTATAACCTTTCGTTGCCTGAATTGCCGCTTGAAGGAAATGCATGCCGAAATCAGTTTAAAGTTTACATGTCGGATACAGGATTATTTGTCAGTATGCTTGAAGATGGGACTGAACTCGATATTTTGCAAGGTAAGCTCTATGGCTATAAGGGAGCCATTTTTGAAAATCTCTTGGCAGACTTTTTTATCAAAATGAAGCGTCCGTTATTCTATTTCCAAAAAGACAGCGGGTTAGAGATTGACTTTGTCATCCGTTATCAGGGTGCGGCAGTCCTAGTGGAAGTGAAAGCCAAAACAGGGAATGCCAAAAGCGTGCAAACGATTTTGAAACACCCGGAAAAATATCATGTGAATTCAGCGATTAAGCTTGGTGACTATAACGTTGGCCGCCAGGGGAAAGTTTTGACGTTGCCTCTTTACATGGGATTTTTGTTAAAGGAGCGGTAGCGAATTAGCTGGGTATATTCTTTCTAACTTATTTGGGAGCTGTCTAATTTATTTGGGTTAGTTTTCATTTTGAAAGTACGGTCTAATAGCATTAAAGTGTTTGGTATTAGGCCGTAAATAACATTTTCTAACGGTAGGATTACTTTTTGAGTTCACTGAAACAATAATCCGCCCACTCCTGTAGCAACATACGACGCTGCTCAATTAAAACACCACGGCGATATGCGCCATTGTGTCGGTCTGATGGGTCTTTGTGAGCTAAGCATCGCTCAACGATCATCATGTTTTTGTTGTTTTCTTGTGCCCATGTGGCAAACGTGGCTCTAAAACTAGGGGGATCAATGGATTTTCCAAGGAGGGTATTTTACACGTTCGTCTAACAGATCAGGAATTGGCGACTGGCTTTAAACCGATTTAGTATTTAGGTTGGTGAGAGAGTCACCAAAGAACTCTAAAAGGAATTGATACAAACGAATTTACAATCCCTGCATTGACAGACTTATCACCCTTCATCAGCGTAAGCCGCCTTGTTTAGGGGGTTGTAATGCTGTTAGATAACATACAAAAATCAAATTTATTCTGTGATTATTATGAGCAATGGGTCATTGTTTATAAAAAAGGGGCTATTCGTGATGTTACTTTAAGGAAGTATTACATGACTGCCTCTTGGTTGAAAAAACTTATCCCAACTGTGAAATTAGGAGATTTCAATCGAATTACCTACCAACAACTATTAAATGACTATGCCCTCTCACACGAACGACAAACGACAATGGATTTCCATCATCAGATCAAAGGAGCTATTTTGGATGCCGTCGACGAGGGGCTTATTGATAGGGACCCAACAAGAAAGGTTATTATTAAAGGTAAATCTCCGTCTGCAAAAAAACAAAAATTCCTTAATCAATTCCAATTACACGCTCTGTTGAGTAACCTAAGTCTTGGAAAAGAAATTTCATGGCACTGGTTAATTTTATTAATTGCAAAAACTGGACTTCGTTTCTCTGAGGCACTTGCTATAACTTCTGAAGATTTTGATTTTGCTCATCAAACACTATCTGTAAATAAAACTTGGGATTACAAAACGGATAGTGGTTTTTCACCGACTAAAAACAAGTCATCAAACCGAAAAATACAGATTGACTGGCAAACCGTCGTTCAATTTTCAGAGTTAACAAGGAATTTGCCCTCTAAAGTTGAACCGATTTTCATTACCGATTCAAAGAAGATTTACAACTCAACAGTCAACAATCTTCTTTTCCGCCTGTGTAGAAAGTCCAATATACCGGAGATTACGGTTCATGGCTTACGGCATACTCACGCCTCATTACTTCTGTATGCTGGCGTCTCAATAGCCAGCGTTGCACGAAGACTAGGCCATGCCAGCATGAATACAACGCAAAAAATTTACCTCCATATCATCCAAGAGTTAGAAAATAAAGATACCGACATTGTTATGAGATCTCTTTCTGCTCTATAAATTATATTTCTTAGGCTTACGCTGATGAAGGGTGATAACTATGTCAAGAGTACGAAAAAAAGCTCCAATGCGTAGCTCTTCTTCGAGTTCTTTAGGAAAACTAAGTTCATATCGAGACAGTTGCGGTACTGTTAATTGGGGAACTCCAGTTGATTCAATAACGATATGCAATGTGTTAATTGCATTTTCTAAGAAGTGAACATTGTGTTTTGTTTTTATTGACAAAAGTCTCACAACAGGCGTGAAATCAGCCTCTCTAGCCTTCGCATGACCAACATCTCCTCTGCCAGTAACAGTTACAGCAGGAGCTTTTACTCGAAATTCGTTTTCATAGTAGCCGATGATGCCGTCATTGGAAAGAGCATTAGCAATAACAGGAAATTTTCCTTTTGAAAGGATTGAAGTTTTATCGACATCTCCACCGGCGATTACTTCAGTAGCCTCATTTCCCAACTTACGCTGTTCCCAAGCGTTTCTAACTTGTCTCAAATATCATAATACAGAAATAATTATCATTTCTATTTTTTGACTCAAATTGATACCAGAGTTTTTTTTCACTTACGCTGATGAAGGGTGATAAGGCTATCAACTTGTTGAAATAGGTTACCGATTTTCACTTGTTCTGTTTTGCTACGAGGTAGTTTAAATGTTGCAGAAGAAACATATCCCCAATCAGATCTTGGCATTTTTGACCCTGAAGATATGTTCGAAATCAAGGAAAAGGTAGGTGTTTGAATAAGGAAATAAATAAAACTATTATCCACATTTTCAGGTCTAAGAACCCAAAAATCTCCTATCGCAACCCCCGAAAAATCGGCTAGTAACCAATTTTTTAAGTATGGTCTCAATTTCCCAAACAGGATGTCACCCTTATCAAAAAGAAGCCCTTTTTTGTTCGACTTCTTTTTTGAAATATCCTTGTTTAGCTGACCGGTTTCGCTTATCAAATCCTCATACTCAAGCCCCGGTAGTTGAGTATTTGAAATGGCTTGCTCTGATGCTCTTTTCACTAAGTCGCCGAACTCACGCTGTTCCCAAGTACGAACATCCCTCATTAGCACACCTCTGTGCTACCGAATTTAATTTTGGTAAATCTAACGCCTACGAATTGATTCTCAGAATCGTGTGAGTGGTTGTAATTCACCTTGGAATAGTTTTTTTATAGCTTTTCTCAGCTCACGACGATATTGCAGTTTAGTACCAGCATGACCAGAGTCGATATACTTTTCATAATCTCCTGTTATCAGAATATCGTCTTGGCCATTCCAAGCTTCAAACTCTCCACGAACTTGATTAGGGCTAATCCCCCATTCCTTAGAGAATGCGCAAATCTTCTCATCTCGAATCTGTCGGATGCGGCCATGGATCTCAACCAAGATATCTTTCCCACGGAAACTTTCCTGATTTAAGTTAATTTCGAACCAAATGTTGTTCAAAATCTCGCCAAGGACCGGGTTATTTTGGCTATAAAGCTTGATGTACTTAAGGACCTTTTCCTCGCTAGCTTTACTGATAGGCTTTGGTTCAACATCCTCATCAGTCAATACGTGCGATTGAATCAACGCAACCACATACTTGTAATTCACCTCGATCCCTCGGACCGATTCAAGCTGATAATCAATATCGGGTAGAGGTGGCTTTTTTATGTCAGGATCTGGATTTGCTGTTCTAAGCCAATCCACTGCATTTTTATAAACAGCGCAATAGCGATCTAGTTTTTCTTGATTTAGGCCTATAACGTCATTGACTGGCTCTTCCTGATATTCATCATAAACTTTCAAAGACGCTAAGGTACGGTCCACTGCTTGGAAAGCTCTAACAAAATTGGAGATCTCCTCTCGATTGTCCTCCCTAAATTCAGGTGGTGTCAATGGATCAATTTGCAATTTTTTTAGCTGGTCGGCCGCTTCTTCAAATTGCCTTTTTGCTTCTTCCCAGACGGGAGCTGAAACCTCATCGGTACCGCCATTCGAGTATAAAAGCAGTGCGTTATCAATTGCTTCTGCATAACTAGCAGGGTATTGCATCGTTACAACCTGACCATAACGTTTTCCTTGATCATACAGTCGATTAGTACGGGAAAATGCTTGAATCAGATGCTGAGGCTTCATTGGAGGTCGATCAATAAAAATAGTCGAAAGACAGGGAGCATCAAAGCCAGTCAGAAGTCGATCCACTACAATAACTAAATCCAGTTGTTGATCTCGATCTGCATACTTAGCCCTTTTACGCATTAACCGCTCGTTCAAATCACTGTTATACGAGTTAATATCTTCAAGACTAAATTCGGTACCGAACATCGCATTGTAGTCATCAAGCGCTTGCTTCATAAGCTTTTGATTAGCCATCGCTCCATCTTCATTTTCACCGACTGTATAGGTGATAGCAACTTTAGGGAAATCTGGAAGCTTTTGACGAATCGATTCTTTTACCTTTCCAGTTTTTACAAATTCTTGGATTAATTGATAGTAACGTTGTGCTTCTTTGATTGATGAACAGGTCAAAATACCCTCGTAGGCATATCCAATTCCGCGACTATTGTTGAGCCCTAACTTAGCCTCTGATTTATTTACAATATAGTCAATCACATGCAATCGGTGTTCATCGTTGGCATAAAACGGCTTACCATTTTTCTCGTAAGCTGTAATTACTTGGCGCTCCAGTTGAGCGGGAGTAACGTTATCGACAGTCTCTTCAGTATATAACCCCATTTTCAACGCTAACTGTCGGAAAGTGTCCGCAGAACGTCCTAATGTCTGAATCTGGAAGCCAAGAACAGACTGATCTTTAAGGGCCTCCTTAATTGTGTATCGATGTAAACATTCACCGTATTGTTCCTTAGTGGTTCGAGCAGTATCTCCTAAAGACATTCTCTGATTTTCTTGGAAAATCGGAGTACCCGTAAATCCGTACCACAATGAAGAATATCGAGGTGATTGGAAAAATCTTTCAATTTCGCGCTTAGTTTGTGGAGCAACTGCTCGATGGCATTCATCAACGACAAACACTATTCTTTTACTTTGAATTTGTTTTTTTAACTTTTCAAGTTTTGGAACAAGTTCCTTAGTACTTAAACGTCGAAGAATTCTTTGCAATTTCTGAATCGTTGTGACGATTGCTACTCGGTCATTATTCGATAGCTTCCTTTCTAGATCCACTGTTGATTCTGTTTCTAAGATATCCACAGAATCATGCTTGGCGTAGGATAAAAAGTCTTCAGTGGTCTTTTGATCAAGATCTTTTCTATCAATGAGGAAAATTGTTTTATCAACTGAAGGAATGTCTAGCAAATTTTTAGTAACAGTGTAGGACGTTAACGTTTTGCCAGAACCTGTTGTATGCCAGACAAACCCAGAATCTCTGACACGAGAAGCTAATCTAACCTTGCTAATTGCATGAATTTGATAAGGACGCAAAAGAATTAGTTGATGTTTTTCATCATCAATCACACTATAGTTGCCAACCATTAAATGTGCGGCAGGAATGTTGAGTACCTGCTTAGCGAAAGTCAAATAGTCTTCAACCGGTTGGTTCTCCTCATCAACCCATCGGATTAAAAATCGTTGATTGAGTTCACCATTTGAATTGGCGGCAATATATCTGGTTTGAGCTCCATTTGAGACAACAAACATTTGGATAAAACCAAAAAGCCCTTGGAATTGTCCCTCATCAGCATACTTCTGAATTTGTCTAAATGCATCCATGAAAGGATGATCCTGATTCTTTAGCTCAATATGTATCAGAGGAAGACCGTTGATTAAAAGTGTCACATCAAAGCGTCGATTCCTATCACCACCTGTAGGCACATATTGATTGATAACTTCATAACTCGATGTTCCGCCTGCAATTTCGCGATTGTTGATGGCTTTTAAATCTATCTTGCCAAGAGAAGCGTCTTCACGAACTAAAGGAATTTGAGCGATTCTATTTTCACCGTAAAGCCAACAAGCAGCCTTATATGTTGTCATCGCCTGATCAAGCAAGTAATTTTTGATCTGAACCATTTCCAGATCAGTAATCGGATGTCCATCTAAAACGGAGAGATTTTGTTGAGTGAGTTTTTCACGTAAATTCTTCCACAAATCTTCTTCTGTTTTAATGTCCGGGCGATAGGTCCATTGCGAAACTCCAGTTGTTAATATTTCAATAAGATTATCTTCCAATGTCCTTTCAAGCATTTTTCGCCTCTCTGTTAAATAAACATTTGTTGCATCAAGCCTTTTTTCAATTTTTTTAACGTTTCGAGCTTACGCTGATGAAGGGTGATAAGGCTATCAACTTGTTGAAATAGGTTACCGATTTTCACTTGTTCTGTTTTGCTACGAGGTAGTTTAAATGTTGCAGAAGAAACATATCCCCAATCAGATCTTGGCATTTTTGACCCTGAAGATATGTTCGAAATCAAGGAAAAGGTAGGTGTTTGAATAAGGAAATAAATAAAACTATTATCCACATTTTCAGGTCTAAGAACCCAAAAATCTCCTATCGCAACCCCCGAAAAATCGGCTAGTAACCAATTTTTTAAGTATGGTCTCAATTTCCCAAACAGGATGTCACCCTTATCAAAAAGAAGCCCTTTTTTGTTCGACTTCTTTTTTGAAATATCCTTGTTTAGCTGACCGGTTTCGCTTATCAAATCCTCATACTCAAGCCCCGGTAGTTGAGTATTTGAAATGGCTTGCTCTGATGCTCTTTTCACTAAGTCGCCGAACTCACGCTGTTCCCAAGGATCAGTAAAACCAGGGAAACGTAAACGAGGATAGTTGGGAGTTGCATTCTTCTTTTTGGTCATCATTTCCTCCCAATTTATAGTTGCATTGACAAACCCAATTCGTGAAGGGCTTTATTAATCTCCATGGTTAATTGCTCTTCTTCACTACGGATCTTTTTTAATTCTGAAAAAACATCATTTAACTGAATTTCCTCTTCAGGCTCACTGGAATCAACGTATCGCGGTATGTTTAGATTAAAATCGTTCTGTTCAATTTCTTCAAAGCTGGCTAAATGAGCGTATTTTTCAACATCCTCACGCTTTGCATAAGCATCAAAAATTTTCTCCAAGTGCGCATCATCTAGATAATTTCTGGCTTTCTCTTTACGAAAACCCTTCGATGCATCGATGAAAAGAACAGATCGGTCTGTGTTGTTCTTTTTTAGAATCACTACACAAGTTGGAATTGACGTAGAAAAGAAAATATTAGGAGGAAGACCAATAACCGCATAGATGCTGCCATCCCGTAAAAGATGTTCCCGAATTGTACCTTCAGAAGAACCTCTGAAGAGGACGCCATGAGGCAACACAATACCCATCGTACCGGTATCTTTCAGGTGATAGTAACCATGTAACAAAAAGGCGAAATCTGCCTTGCTAGCTGGCGGCAATTTTTGATATGAAGAAAAACGTGGATCTGTCAATAAACTCGGTCTTGCGTCATATTTTTGAGAGTAGGGCGGATTCATTACCACAGCATCGAAGTTAGTTGGCTCATCAGTTGGCCAATCAGTATCCAAGGTATCGCCGTTGCGCAAATGCTGAAATTGTGCTGGCACTTTATGAAGCATCATGTTCATTCGTGCCAAGTTATAGGTTTGGTTTTTGAGCTCTTGGCCAAAATAATGGACACGTTGGCTTGCTTTAAACTCAGCAGTGTCCTTCATAAAGTTACGAACCTGAAGAAGCAGTGAACCTGATCCCATGGTTGGATCATAGGTAGTAAATCCCTTTTTATCTTCATTGCCATGAGTCACGATGCGTGCGATTAGCTTTGATACAGCTTGCGGTGTATAGAATTCGCCAGCTTTCTTTCCCGATGCAGAGGCAAACTGAGAAATAAGATATTCATAGGCATCACCCAAAGCGTCCTCTTCGTACTTTGTAAAGTCGATGTCGGCCATAGCGGTGATCACCGATGACAACAACTCGTTACGCTTGGCAGGAGTCTTTCCTAAATCTTTTGAGTCTATGTCAAAATCATCGAAAAGGCCCTCATACGCATGTCCTTGAGATTGTTCTACATCTCGAAAGGCTTGGCGTAAGTCAGAGAGCATAAATGTTCTATCATTAATATGCTGATAAAAACTCGTAAAGGTTTGTTCAGGCTGTATAACACAACCAAACTCTGATTGAATTTCATCAATCAGGTCATTCCAATCGGATGTATTCTTGGCTTGTTGGTAAATTTCTTGAGCTTCAAAAAGGTCTTTAGGCAAACGATTTTCCAGAAGATTAACGACCTCATAGAGAATTCGGTCAGAGAGACTTTTATAGAAAACAAGACCAAGAAGGTAGTCTTTATAGACATCGGCGGACATGGTTTTACGAAGTTCGTCAGCAGCCGCCCATAAACGGGCATTAAGATCAGTTTGGTTTAAAGCAGGCATGGTTTCACTTATGGCAATAATGAGGTTATTCGAGGCATTATAGAGTAGCTCTTTTCAAGTTCATGTAAGGTCTTCCCCTTACTCGTTTCGACGTGACATTCTCTTTAAAAAACAACTACCTATTAAGCTATACACCGTCACACTTCAATTTATGCAAGATATAACATTTTAACTATGTAGGCAACTTCTAAAAATTCGATTTTGCGAATCTACAACAAACATCATCAGAACAGGAGGTGACGATTGTTTTGGGAAGTCTCTTCATTACTCTTTCCATATGATCGAGCGGGGATTTAACTCGACAAGGTTTCTTGATTTTTCGGCGCTTACTTTCTTGCAACCGCTCCGTCAGTTTTCCATTGTGGTAGTCTTTTTGCAAACCCGTGCGTTTGCATCAGACTGAGCTACTCTTGATCACTATAAGCGTTGTGAGCATATACCTCTTTGTTATTGTCCGATTGAGCCAATAACGGTTCTATCATTTGCGAGTCAAAATGTTGGCATGTGTTGTTTTAACCGTATGAATGAACTTTAAGCGGATTGAATTTATTACTTTTTTCCCCTCATGAATTTATAGAGGCTCCTTTTAGATTAATGCTCTCAATGACCCGAATTTCTTGATTCAAAGTAACAAAAATCGGTGTCTAATTATCGATGAAATACAGAAAACGGCATCCTTAATTGGAGAAATTAAATACGCAGTCGATCATGATGAACGAACCGGGCAATTCGTTCTCACTAGCCCATCTGACTATAGGAAGTTGCCTCATGCGAATGAATCCTTAGCCGGTCGGGTTGATTTTGTTCGGTTAAGAACATTTACCACTGCAGAGCGGATAGGAGCAAGACCTCAGTTTTTATCCCGTCTATTCCATGATGACTTTTCTTTTTCCATGGATTCTTCAACTTGTGGGAAAGCTTTTGTTTTATCTGAGGCGCTTGTCGGGGGTTACCCCAGAGTGTTTAAAAATCCTAAGAAGGAAGTAAGAGCCAGGTGGTTTAACAGTTATCTGGAGCAGCAGGTGATCTTGGATATGAAAGATCAATGAGCGGTGAAAAAGGAAGAAATACTCAAAGGATTATTTTTATACTTGGCTGTGTTAGGAGGCGTCAGGAAGTAGTACAAATCAGGCGTCGGAAAGTAGTACAAGCA
>ERZ779866.263-NODE-263-length-59530-cov-16.788768_pt1 | contig 59530 bp, 50 predicted proteins | sample MGYA00511248_ERZ779866 | MGnify/ENA primary metagenome ERZ779866 (study PRJEB29588, sample SAMEA2155758) | human gut metagenome | biome: human gut; feature: human-associated habitat; material: faeces | place: Denmark | collected 2008/2010 ... | reverse complement strand
CCCCATCGGCAAGGTGTCCTTCGGCGCTGAGAAGCTGACCGACAACCTCAACGCCCTCATGGGCGCCATCGTCCGGGCCAAGCCCGCCGCCGCCAAGGGCCAGTATATCAAGAGCTGCGTCGCCGCCTCCACCATGGGCCCCGGCGTGAAGGTCAACGCCGCCAAGTTTGTGTAAGAAGCGCGGGGCAGACACACAGGGGAGATAAAATGGAAGCGAATGGGCAAGTCTCTGCCCGAAGCTGGACGGCTTATCGCCCCGGCTGTGCACCCAACCCCAGCGTAACAACGTCGGCGCAAAGCCGCTTCAGGCTGCAAGGTCTGATCTTCTAAAAATTATATCCGATCCGGGCGGGTTTTGCTTGACAAATCCCGTCCGGGCCGATATAATATTTGTCGTGTTCAAAGACAGCAGGGGGCTAAGAGCCATAAATATCCTGCCGAGAATGCAGCCAATACCGTTGTTTTGCGCTGTTTTCGTCTTGGCACGAAAGCAGTGTTCTTTTTTGCGGAAGCGTCCGCAGGATGGGGCACTGCCCATCCATAACCCGGAGGTGAAAACAAATGCCTAACGCAAAGGTTCTCAGTGAAAAGCAAGCCATTGTCGCGTCTCTGGTGGACACCCTGCAGAGCGCCAGCGCCGGTGTGTTCGTGGACTATAAGGGCATCACCGTGGCTGAGGATACCGCCCTGCGGCATGAGCTGCGCGAAAATGGGGTGGAGTATTCTGTCGTGAAGAATACCTTGGTCCGCCGCGCCATCGACCAGGTTGGTATGAGTGAGCTGGACAGTATCCTCAATGGCACCACGTCCCTGGCGATTTCCAAGGAAGACCCCATCGCCCCTATGCGTATCATTAACAAGTACGCCAAGCAGATGGGCGACCGGTTTAATATTAAGGCCGGCTTCATGGAGGGTCAAGTCCTGCCCCTGGAGGATATCGCCGCCCTGGCCGAGCTGCCTTCCAAGGACGGCCTGGTGGCTCAGCTGCTCGGCATGATGCTGGCCCCCATCACCAGTCTGGCCATCGTTATCAAGGCCATCGCCGAGCAGGGCGGGCAGAGCGCTCCTGCCGCCGAGGAGGCCCCCGCTGCCGAGTAAGGCAGCCTTTTCCCTTGCCCCGCTGCGGGCACACTATTTTTCATAACATAAATAAGGAGGTATTTCATCATGGCTAGCGAGAAGATCACCGCTATGATCGAAGAAGTGAAGTCCCTGACTGTTCTGGAGCTCAATGAGCTCGTCAAGGCTCTGGAGGAGGAGTTCGGCGTTTCCGCCGCCGCCATGGCCGCCCCCGCTGCTGGTGCCGCCGCTGCTGCTCCCGCAGAAGAGAAGACTGAGTTTGACGTGGTTCTGGCCGAAATCGGCTCCGAGAAGATCAAGGTCATCAAGGTTGTCCGTGAGGTCACCGGTCTGGGTCTGGCCGAGGCTAAGGCTATGGTCGAGGCTGCCCCCAAGGCTATCAAGGAGGGTATCTCCAAGGAGGATGCCGAGGCTCTGAAGGCCAAGCTGGAAGAGGCCGGTGCCAAGGTCGAGCTGAAGTAAGTTTTCATCGTCCATTTTGCAACCCAGGGCTATTGCCCTGGGTTGTTTTATTTTCTGAGATATGGAACGCGGGTGAGGGTCAGACAATACTAAGACCTGTGGGCGGTTGCAGGATTTTTGCTGTCTCTTGCTTTTTTTAAAGATATTTAGTATCATAAAACAAATCCATACAGCGGGCCGACCCGCTGAGATAGATAGAAGGCAGCCACCTGAGGACTGGAGCTATGGCGGTCTGTCTTTTTAGAAGGAGGCAGCTTTATGGTATATACCATTCAAAACCCCTATTTGACATTGACAGTGGACGACCTGGGGGCACAGATGATGTCTCTTACCGGCAGTGACGGTACAGAGTATCTTTGGAACGGTGACGCCGCCTTCTGGCGCAACCGGGCTCCCAATTTGTTCCCTTATGTGGGGCGTTCTACAGAGGATGCCTGCACGATCCACGGCGTCCGCTATCCTATGAGCCGCCACGGCTTTGCCAACCGCACCCGCTTTACAGTGGAGAGCCATGGCCAGGATCGTATCACCTTTACCATGACCGACAGCCCGGAGAGCCGAGAAAATTACCCCTGGGCGTTTTCTTTCAGCGTCAGCTATGTGCTGACAGAACCGGCGGTTGAGATTACATATGAGGTCATTAACCGGGACAGGGAGACCATTTATTTTGGGCTGGGTGGTCACCCTGGCTTCCGGGTGCCGATGGAGCCCGGCTTTGCCTTTACAGATTATGCGCTGACGTTTGGCCACAGATGCTCTCCTGCCAGGGTGGAACTGTCTGATGCCTATATGATCAGCGGCAGGGAGACGGCATTTCCTCTGACAAACGGGGATACGCTGCCGTTGCGGCATGACCTGTTTGACCATGATGCTATCATCCTGCACCACATGGATAAGACGGTCACTTTGTCCGCTAAAGGCGGACAGCGGGGCGTGACTCTGGAGATCCCGCGAATGAATTACCTGGGAGTATGGCATACGCCGGAGAAAGAAGCTCCTTTTGTATGCCTGGAGCCTTGGGTGAGCCTGCCTGCCCGCCAGGATGTGGTGGAGGAGCTTACTCAGCAGGGTGATCTGGTCGCTCTGCTGCCCGGGGAGCGATATATCAATCCTTGGAAAATCACCACTTTTTGAGGAGGAAAAACGGTGTATGAAAGACTGATCGACAGCCCTGTGGGGCTGTTGACGTTGCGAGCAGAGGACGGAGCGCTGACAGCGATCCTGTTTGGAGATCAGCGGACAGGACTGCCTGGAAGCGACCAAATACTGGATCAGGCGGAGGCTGAGCTGAAGGAGTATTTTGCCGGAGAGCGAAAGGAATTTGCGGTTCCTGTCCGCCTGACGGGGACAGAGTTTCAGAAAAAAGTGTGGGCCGCTCTTGCGGAGATTCCCTATGGGGGGACGGCCACATATGGTGAGATCGCTGCGCGGATCGGAAGCCCCAAGGCATGCCGCGCGGTGGGAACAGCCAATCACCACAATCCGGTCCCCATTATTGTGCCTTGTCACCGTGTCATTGGCGCGGGCGGTAGCCTGACGGGGTACGGCGGCGGCCTGGAGGTGAAGGCTTACCTGCTGACACTGGAGAGACACGTATCGTAAGAAAAAGGCCCTGTGCTGTCCCGGAGAGAGACAGCACAGGGCCTTGCTGCTGCTTAGATGTTGCTGCTATTGCGCGATATATTCCATAACTGCGGAGGGAATGTAATGATGGAGGGGCTCATTCAATACCCACTTTCCATGGAGAAACTTCTCGTTGTTTGGATGGATAGAGAAGGTACCGTCACTTCTTTCAGACATATAAAGGGTATTCCCACCTGATGTGTGGATACCGATATCGGTGAGTTCCTCTTCTGATTCGGCGGGACCCAGCCAGTAATTTTGAGCAGAGATTTCCCCCAGGCCGCGTAGCAGCTCGTCTGCACTCCCCCCATTTATTGTTGGGATGGTTCCCTCAGCCAGAACAGGCTCTTCTTCGGATGGATACCAGGTCCAGTTTTGCGTACCATCCTTGCTGCGCAGAGATACGCTGGTAATATGTTCCTCTTCGCTGTCAATAAAGAGATCTTTCAATGTTACTTTGCCAAAAGTGGTGCAGACCGTAGCAACAATCGCACAGACGATGATGATATATGTTACGACGACAGGCTTCCTGCGATCTTTTTTTACCAGCAGCATGATTCCTGTGATCAACCAAATAAGAATGGTACAAGCCATGAGAGCTGTCTTGGTTACTGGTGACAGATCAGATATGAAGTGCTGCATCAGTAAAACCAAAGTAACGACACACTCCAATGCAAAAGATGAATTTTTCATACTGAATTCCCTCCCGCTGATCAAAGAAAGTAACTTCTTGCCGAGAAAAGTGGATACGTAGTATGCGAAAGGATGGCCGTTTTTCTATATAATACACTATGTCGTAAAAAAGAAAAAGAGGGACAAGTAAAATGAAATAAAATTTAAAAATTGGCTGCTAATTATTTTAGCTTTTGCCTGTGTACATAAGTGCCCAAATGCCGGTGTGAAGAGGGAAACGGTAATGGAAAACTTCTGCGTGCCACAATTTAGGCTATGCCGTTATCAATAATCTTTTTCAGATAAGGAAAATATGCTTTGTAAGTGCTTGTTTCAGGGTATAGACACCGTTGTGGGATCATATCCTATCTCAGGTGATGTATATGAACAAATCTTCATGGAAAACATATGCACTTTGGATCTTGGGCGTGGAGGCAGTAGGAGCGCTTTCCGGCTTCTTGACCAGAGAAGGTTCTAAAATTTATAGCGAAGTAATTGAACAGCCGCCGCTCTCTCCGCCGGCAATTGTATTTCCCATCGTCTGGGGCATTTTGTTTCTGCTGATGGGGATCAGTGCCGCCAGAATCTATTTTGCTCCGGTGTCTGACGCCAGAGCCCAAAGTTTGTTGATTTTCTTCGTACAACTGGCGTTCAATTTCTTTTGGAGCATCATTTTCTTCAACTTTCAGAGTTTCGGATTTGCGTTCCTTTGGCTGATGGTGCTGTGGGGGCTGATCCTGTGGATGATCCTCGCGTTCCGAAAGGTAGATCCTGTAGCCGCCTGGCTGCAGGTGCCCTATTTCCTGTGGGTTACCTTCGCGGCTTATTTGAATTTCGGTGTGTGGATGCTCAACCGATAGGGATAATGAAAAAGAGATGGGCTATGCCCATCTCTTTTTTGCAAGATCAAGTACTGTTGGAAAATAAATGCTGGCAAGCAGGCTGTTTGTCCCCAATATCAGGGGAGATTACCAGTGGTATACACCTGATGAAACGAACAATTAAAATTTATATTTGTTGCGCAGATAAGTGGTATCCAGGGCAGTGGGACGGACATTTTTGCCTCTCTGGAAACACAGTACCGCGATTCCTGCCAGGTAGGGGACCATCCCCAGCAGTTCCGGAGAAAGGCCCAGGGTGTTTGATACCTGAAGCTTCATCTGCAGAGCGTCGAACAAGCCCAGAAGCAGAGCTGTCCCTAAGATCCCGCCGGGTGCCCACTTACCCATCTTTACAGCAATTACCGCCATCATGCCCTTGCCGCTGATCATTCCGTCAAAGAAGCGGTCCAATTGTCCCAGGGACATATACGACCCGGCAATGCCGCACAGCAGGCCGCAGATCAGAACGCCGCTGTACCGCAGCCGCCAGACATTGATACCCGCTGTCTCCACCGTTTTGGGATCATCACCGACTGCCTGGACCCGCAGACCGTAAGTGGTGCGGAAAATCACAAACCAGGAACCTACGCCCAGCAGGATACCGATGTAAATGAGCGGAGAGAGCTGGGAGAGAAATCCTCCCACCACCGGAATTCCCGCCAGAATATCCGTTGTCTGCAGGGCGGTTACATTGGGGGAATAGGTGGAGCCGAAAATAGAGATGCAGAGGAAGCGGGCAATGCCGTTGCAGAGCATGGTCAAACCAAGGCCGCTGATGGCGTGCATACCGCCAAATTCCACACACACCAGGGCGTGGATCCCACCGGCGAGGAGACCTGCCAGCATACCGAACAGCACGCCGATCCAGGGATTGCCGGTAAGATACGAGCCCAGCACAGCGGCAAAGGCGCCGCTGACCATCATACCTTCTGCTCCCAGGTTCAGAACACCGACCCGCTCACAGTACATATTGCCCATACCGGCAATGAACATAGGGGCACTCAGGCGGATCACAGACAAAACAAATGCAAATACCAGAGACTCAGCCATGTGCCTTCTCCTTTCCCGTCCGCCGGTTGAGCAGATAGCGGACAATGTAGTTGCTGGCCACAAAGAGGATCAGGGAACCCTGGATCACGGAGATGATCTCATTAGAGATCCCTACCCGGGCCTGCATAGTCAAAGAGCCGTTGCGCAGGGCACCGAAAGCAATGCTGCCGACCACGGCGAGGATGGGGTTGGAACCACACAGCAATGCCACCGGGATACCGTCATAGCCAAACCCAGGGGAAAAATCTGTATACAGACAGTGGTAGTTGCCCAGGACCTCCAAGGCTCCTCCAACACCTGCCAGAGCGCCGCTGATGAGCAGTGCAAGGCTGGTATACTTTTTTACCGGGATTCCTGCATAGAAGGCTGCGGCCCGGTTCAGACCTACTGCCCGCATTTCATATCCGGCCACCGTTCGGGAGAAATACCACTGCAGAATCACTGCCGTCACCAGAACAAAGACAATGGCGATGGTCATACGGTAGGGAGGCCCGATCAGGTAGGGAAGTTCTGCGGTTTCCAGAATCTTCCGTGAGGAGGGGACCAGGGCATTGTCCGATTTAAAAAGATCCAATACGAAATACTGGAGGATATAGCTTGCCACATTGTTGAGTAGCAGCAGAATCACCAGCAGATCCACGCCCCGGCGCACATGCATCACCGCAGGGAAGAGGATGTAGAGCATACCGAAAAGTGCCCCAGCCAGCAGGCATACGGCAATATGGAGAGGGGCAGGCAGTCCTGGGATCAGTGCTCCGGCCAGGGTAGCGCCAATAGCTCCCAGCGCCAGCTGGCCTTCCGCACCGATATTAAAGGAGTTGCCCTTCATGGATACGATGATGGCAAAGGAGGCGAAGGCAATGGGAACCGATTTCTTGATAGTGTTCACCAGCGCTGCCGGAGAGCCGAAAGCCCCTTCCAACAAAGATGCGTAAGCAGCCAGCGGGTTTTTCCCCATCAGCAGAATCCAAATGGAGCTGAAGAGAAAGGACAGAAGAAGAAGGAGAAAAGGGATCGCGGCATCCACGACAGTCCGCCGCGAAGGCTTTTTCAGGATCAGTTTCACGGTTCTACCTCCTCGGGGCGTCGGCCCACCATCATCAGGCCGATCTGTTCCCTGGTGACATTCTTGGCGTCCACAATTCCTACCAATTGGCCGCTGTACATGACTGCGATGCGGTCGCTGAGCATCAGCACCTCATCCAGCTCCAGGGAGGCCAGCAGCACACTGCCGCCCCGGTTCCTGTGCTCCACCAGCGTGTTGTGGATAAACTCAATGGCTCCTACATCCACGCCCCGGGTAGGCTGGTCCGCTACGATCAGATGGGGCATAGCTCCCATTTCCCGCGCTACGATGATCTTTTGCTGGTTACCGCCGCTGAGGGTGCTGGCGCGGTTGCTGCGAAGGGGAGGGCGGATGTCAAAATCACGGATGCGTTCCTCTGCCATGGCGTGAATCTTTCGGCTGTCCTGGAGGAAGCGCCTGGTAATATATCCGCTGCGCCGCTGCATTCCCAGCAGCAGATTCTCCTCCACAGAGAAATCCAGAATCAGACCGTGGCGGTGGCGGTCCTGAGCAATGAACCCAATCCCCTCCGCCTTCCGCTTGGCAATGGAGTCCCCGGTAATTTCCCGCCCCCGGAAAGTCACACTGCCTTCTTGACAGGGCAGGATTCCGGCCACCACCTCAGTCAGCTCTGTCTGTCCGCTGCCGTCGATACCGGCAATTCCCAGAATCTCACCGCTTCGGAGGGTGAAGGAGATGTCCTGCAGTGCCTGCCGCCCCTCTGCTTTGCAGCTCACATGGCTGAGCTGCAGCATCACCTCAGAGGTATCCGCCTGGGTCTTGTGTCCGCCCAGATGGACTTCACGGCCCACCATATAGGCGGTGAGCTCCGGGATGTTGGTGTCCTCCTTTTTCACGGTGACAACGTGCCGCCCTGCTCGCAAAACGGTGATCTCGTCGCTGAAGTCCATTACCTCCTCCAGCTTGTGGGTAATGATGAGGATCGTTTTTCCGCGTTCCTTCAGCCCCTTGAGCACAAGACCCAGGTCGTCGATCTCCTGGGGGGTCAGTACAGCGGTGGGCTCGTCTAGAATAATGACATCCGCTCCGCGGTAGAGGGTCTTGACGATCTCCACCCGCTGCTGCATGCCGAGGGATATGTCCTGTACCAGAGCCTTGGGGTCAACGGTAATACCGTAATTGCGGCATACATCCGCCACCTGTTCCTCAGCCCGGTGTCTGTCGTAACGGAAATGGCGCCGGGGCTCATCTCCCAGCACAATGTTGTCCGCAACAGACAAACGGGGAATCAGCATAAAGTGCTGGTGCACCATGCCAATTCCCTGATGAATGGCGTCCATAGCGGAGCGGAAGACAACCCGCTCCCCTTTGATCCGGATCTCACCGCCGTCCGGCTGATAAAGTCCATAGAGAATGTTCATCAGCGTGGTCTTTCCCGCGCCGTTTTCTCCGATAATTGCATGGATCGTGCCGCTCTCCACACAGAGAGAAACCCGATCATTTGCCAGTACTGCGGGAAAACGTTTGCTGATCTCCCGCATTTCTACCGCATATCCCACCAGAGTCCTCCTCCTCACTGCTTACACCCATTCCGCTGCAATAAAGACCGGCCCTCCCCCCGCAGGAGGAGGGCCGGTTCCTTGTCCTGAAATCAGGCGTTTACCTCAGCCAGGTAGCTGGCCAGCTCCTCCTCTGTAGTGGGAGGAACGATCTCGCCGGAGATCAGTTTCTGCTCAATTTCGTCCATGGCGTCCAGGATCTCCTGAGGGATCAGGTCGCCGATATTGGGAGAGATCCGGATCCCGGTAGCACCGTCAGCAAGACCGGCCTTCACGATACCGGAGGGCAGCTGGCCGTCAATAAACTGCTGGCAGACAGTGGCAAAATACTCATCGGTCTTGATGATGTGGGAGGCAATGATCCGATCGGGAGACAGCTCAAACTGGCCGGTGGCTGCACCCATGGCATACTTGCCTTCCTCCAGGCCCTCTACTGCCTGGTACACGCCGTTGGCGGCGCCGCCGGCAAAGGCCTGGACGATCACCATACCGTCGTTGTACATCTGCAGAGCCAGTTCCTTGGCCTTGGCGATATCGGTGAAGTCACCCACATAGGCTGCGGTAGCCTTGCCGCCGGCATAGGCCGCACCGGCCTCAAAACAGTAGCGGCACAGCTCCAGGTCAGCGATCCGCTGGCCGCCGATCCAGCCCACCTCGGAGGGACCGCCCAGATACTCACTCATCATCACAGCAAAAGCGCCGCCGATAAATCCGGCCGCAGGCTCCTCAAACTGGATGGAGGTGCAGTTGTCATAGCCATCCACAGTACCCTTGTTCAGGACAAAGTGGGTATCAGGATAGTCCTCCAGGATGGGGGGCATGATCTCAGATACGGTACCGCCCATGATCACCATATCGTATCCCTCGTTGCCGAAGTTACGAGCATGGATCTCGTGGTCATTGAATTCATTGACTTCCACGCAGGTGACAGGAATGCCGGTGTTCTCGGTAAAGGTCTCTGCGGCCTTTTTCAGAGCGTCATTCAGGCCGTTGTCGCCGAAGGTGCCGGCGGCCACCAGACCGATCTTCCACTCCTTGTCTCCGGTATCTTCACCGGTTTCGCCCCCGTTGGTGCTGTTGGCATTCTGGGCGCAGCCGGCCAAAAGGGACAACATCATCCCCGCAGCCAGGACAATTGCAAGCAAACGTTTCATTGGTAAAATCCTCCTTCTTATTGCCATCAGAGCATGTATTGCTCCAATAACTTCTGATGTACACTGTTTTCCATTCCGCACTCCCCGTATAGCTCCTGCAGATAGGCTACCATAAACCGATGGCGCTGAAGGGCCTGAGAGCGGGCCTGGGGAGTGTTCATCAGTTCGTAAATGTGCAGAAGCTTTTCATAGAAATGGTTGACGCTGGTAGAGCGGACGGAATGATCCTTGTAGCCCTTGCTGTCCAGGTTATCCCTGGGGGGAAGGGCAGGGTCCACAATCAGATTTCCAAGACTGGCTCCCGTAGCAAAGACCCTGGCAATACCGATGGCCCCCACTGCATCCAAACGGTCTGCATCCTGTACGATCTCTCCCTCAGGTGTGGCCATTTTCTTGCGGGACCCCATTCCTTTAAAGGAAAGGTCACGGATGATCTCCTGGATGTGTGCGATCTGCTCGGCAGGGGCGCCGCACTGCTCCAGCCACTGTGCTGCCGCTCTGGGGCCTGCCTCCTCGTCGCCGCCGTTGAACTTCCAGTCAGCGATATCGTGGAGCAGAGCGGCCAAAGCTACTGTCTGCCGGTCCACAGGCAGCGCGGACCTCTCTGCCAGGAGTACTGCCTCACGGTATACCCGCTGGGTGTGCAGCCAGTCGTGTCCGGTGTGTTCATCACTCTGGAGCTGCTGCATATGGGCGATGGTTTTTTGTACCAGGGGATCTTCCTCTGTGCCCATTTCGCAGGCGGGCCACTGAGAGAGATCCATCCGGCGGTGCTGCACGGCAAAGCGGGGCACGCCGCCGGGAGGCGTCAGCTGGCCGTGGTGGATGAGACACAGCTTGTCAAGGATCTCCTGGGGATAGGCGAGGATCTTCTCGTAACTGCAGTGAACAGAGGCATCCTTCATCTGGCAGTCATGGAAAATGATCTCGGCCCCCTGCTCTACCAGGGAGGTCATCAGGGGCAGATCCTGAACCATGTCGGAGGTATAGGCGATCCGACCGCCAAAGAACAGGCCGCAGCTGAATTTGCCATCGATGTGCCGGGTAGCAAACCACTTGGCTTCCACACCCCCGCACAGGTCAAATCCTTCTCCTTCTGCCGGGGAGACCACATCGAAATAGTCCTCCAGGCAGTTGCAGTCCGGATTGGTCAGGCCGCCGCTAAGGTAGCTGTCCCACAGAGCTGCACGGATAGGAGCAGGTACGATCAGTTTTACTTTCTTATGGGATACATATTTACTATACAGGGCAATGGACTCCAGACCACCAGCGTGATCGAAGTGAATGTGGGTAATAAAAATGGTATCGATAGCTTCCCTCGATATGCCTAAAATCTCCAGGCTTTCCCAAGCGGTAGTTCCGCAGTCGATCAGAGTTCGGCACCCGTTTTCTTCCAGAAGCGCATTGCTGTCCATGAGTCCCGGAACGAACCCGTTACCAGTTCCCAACATTGTCAGATACATGTACTTGCCTCCTATCCCGTTTCTGTCATCATAATACCGGAAAGGTACTGTCAACAAACAGGACAAATGTCTATATCCGGTGTTAAATCCCTGAAAAACAACTGTTAGATTTTTGCGTGTTCTATGGCTTTTCCCTAAATTCCTCCAAAAAAACAATATCGGGCAGGAAGATTTTCCTGCCCGATACAATTCTCTTTTCATCCAGGTTCTCCGGTATACTGCAGCAAGCGCTGCCGATCCACTACCCGCAGCCGCCGGCCATTCTCCCGGGTGAGGGTTCCCGCCTGCTCCAGCTCTGTAATGAGCCGGCTGATGTGGCGGGGCGTCACGCCCAAATACTCCGCAAGTTCTTTGCTCTTGCAGCAGACCATCCCGTTTTCGTCGCAGTTTTGCAGGATTCGCTGGGCAAGGAGCGTTCTGGTATCATACTGGAGTATCTTGGAATAGTTATACGAAGTATTATAAAGTTTTTCAATTAAATTGTTGCAGATCAAGCGGTAGAACATTACATTGGATGAAAGGTAGTGCTGCACATCTCTCAATGTAAAGCACAGAAGCTCTGCTCTGGTCTCCGCTACGACACTGTGCAGGGTATCACGCCCTTGCAGAAATTCAATGTCCCCAAACATCAGAGGTGGTTTTGCGATGGCTACCGTGACCAGTTTCCCGTTCTCCGAAACGGAGTAAATCCGCATGGTGCCACGAAACAGTACGGACACTGATGTCACTGGGTCACCTGACGACATCACCGCTTCTCCCGCCTCGTATACTGCAATTCTTGTGTTCCGGAGCACCTCCGGCTGCAGCAGGCTCTCCACTCCCAAAGACGCTGCTGCCCGCCGGATCTGCTCCGGATTGCTGTCTGTCCACATCCTATGGCCTCCTCAAGGCATTCCGCCCAGGTTATAGACATTTGTCCTCGAATTATTATAAGGAACAAGGTATGCTCGTGTCAATTCAGTATGGAAAGGATCTGGGAAAAATGATTTCTATAATTGACAATCTTTCCCTGGCCGAAGCCGGCCGGCAGCGGATGCGCTGGTTCATGGAGCAGATGCCCTTGATTGCCTCTCTGAAGGAGACGTATCGGAAAGAACAACCTTTCCGGGGGCTGAAGGTGGCCATTTGCCTTCACGTGGAGCCGAAAACCGCCTTTTGGATCGATGCGATCCTCACTGGCGGAGCGGAGCATATCTACCTTGTTGGATGTCTCGGGACCACTAAGCCCGACACAGCGGCCTACCTGGCCTCCGATCCCCGCATTACCGTTCTGGCAAAGGAGAAAGATACCCTGGAGGACCATCAGCGCTATTTGGAGATGGTAATGGAGCAGCGTCCGGACCTCTTCCTGGATAATGGCGCCAGTTTGATCCTGGCTTACCATAAAAAGGAGCGGGATTGGGTGCCTCTGGGAGCCAATGAGGAGACCCGTACCGGCCGCCTTCTCATCGACGATTCCGGCTATGAAATCCGTTTCCCAGTAATTGTTATTGACGACTCTCCGCTTAAAAAGCTGCTGGAAAATGCAGTGGGCGTTGGCCAGTCCGTAGTGGATGGCTTTATGCGCTGCACCAGTCTTTTGCTGGGGGGAAAGCGGATCCTGGTCATCGGCTATGGCTGGTGCGGCAGCGGTATTGCGGGAAAATTCCGTGCCATGGGTGCCCACACGTCTGTCTATGATATCGACCCTGTGTATCTTCTGAAGGCAAAAGTGGACGGCCACCATGTATCCGAGGATCTCAACGAGCTGATTTCCCAGGCAGAGGTCATCGTGACCTCCACCGGCCGCTTCCATGTGATCACCAAGGAGCACATTCCCTTCTTCTCCGATGGACTCATTCTGTCCAACGCCGGACATTTCGGTTTTGAGATCGATACCGATGACCTCAGGGCCGCCGCTGACCGGGTGGAGGCAGTGGGCGCCGGGAAGGAGGCACTCTGGTTTGGCGAGAAGAAGGTTTTCCTGCTGGAAAACGCCAATCCACTGAATCTCTCCGCCGGAGATGGGAACCCCATTCCCATTATGGACCTGGGCCTGGGACTCCAGGCCTCCTGCGGAGCATTGCTGGCCAGTGGAAAACACAACCTTCACAACGGCGTGCAGCCCATTCCGCGGGAAATCGACTGCTTTGTCAGCCGCCGGATGCTCCAGATTTGAGATGCAGATCCTATTTGAACACGCCTTGTTTCTTTCCTATGCCGATGCACAGCCCCAGCCGGATATGTGCGTCGGGGTATCTGACGGTGTAATTGCTTTTGTCGGGGCCCAACCGCCGGAGACGTTTTCTCCCGACCGTCGGATCGACTGCTGCGGAGCGCTTCTGATGCCCGGATTCGTCAATGCCCACACCCACTCACCGTTGAGCCTGCTTCGGTCCGGCGGCGAGGGATTGCCTCTCCAGCGCTGGCTGGAGCAGGTGGTTTGGCCATATGAGGCACAGCACACCGCTGAGAGCTGTTACTGGGGCACCCTTCTTAATGCGGCTGAGTGTATCCGCGCAGGGATCACCTGCGTCTGCGATATGTACATCTACCCTCAGTCTGTGGCCAAGGCTATGTCCGAAGCGGGGCTGCGGGCTCTGGTGACGCCTACGGTAACCGACGCTCTTTTGGAAAAATCTCCGGATCTTCTCACCCAAATTGTCCGCCTTCGGGAACAATGGGCGGGCCATCCTCTGATTCACACGGGGATTGCCCCGCATGCGGTTTATACCTGCGAGGACAAGCTACTGTCCGCTGTTTCTGAGCTGGCTGAGGCATACGACCTGCCTATCCATGTTCATGTTTCGGAAACTGCCTGTGAACAGCAGGAGTGTTCTGACCGGTATGGCACCACGCCTCTGGTCCATCTGGACCGTTTAGGCCTCATTACCTCTCGCACCCTGATGGCCCACTGTGTCTGGCTCTCTCCCGCTGACATCGATCTGGCTGCCCGGCGGGGAGCGACGGTGGTACACTGTCCTCGCAGCAACCTGAAACTGGGCAGCGGTATCGCACCAGTGGAGGATTTTATCCAAGCTGGGATACCGGTGGCGTTAGGTACGGACAGCTCTGCCAGCAATAACAGCCAGGACATCCTGGAGGAGATGCGGTTTGCTTCCCTTTTGCAAAAAGGGACCAGGGGAGATCCTACCGTGCTCTCTCCGGCACGGAGTCTTGCCATGGCGACCTCTGCCGCCGGGAAGGTTGCCGGCTTTTCACTGGGCCGCCTGGCTCCCGGGGAGCCGGCGGATCTCATACTGGTCAGCCGCAGGGAGCCTCATTGGCTGCCGGGACTGGACCCCAGGGCAGATCTTCTCTATGCTGCGTCGGCGTCTGATGTGGTGCTGACGATGGTCAATGGCGTTATCCTTTATGAAAATGGGGTATTCCAAACCGTTGATCTGGAGCGGATCTACCGGATGCTGCCTCATTTTTATCCCAGAGTCATGTCCCATCCTACTTAATATGCCCTCTCTTCAAACGTCCGCCTGACGGGAAATTCCTGTTCGGCGGACGTTTTTTTGCTATTACCTTCCATTGTTCAATGCCGTGCTGCTTGAATCAGAGAAAAAACACCATTTTGACAGACCTAAAGGCAGTATTTATAAGATATAAATTCTGGAATCTTTTTATAAGCTCCAAACAGTATCCAATTCAGAGCCACAGCCTTTCAACTGTTGCTGGGAACCGATCACACAAATGGAGTTTCTTTTCTCAACTTTTGCTAAGGCTTCGGTGAGATGGGAGATATCCTCTCTGGTGGTGGATAATAGTTCGTGGCGGATACTACAACGGGTTTCATAAGAAATCCCTTTCCAATAGAAGGCATCTGCAGTACGGCCCATGGCTTTGCATGTCAGCAGAGGATCAGATTCAGCAATAGCACCGATAATAAATCTTGTAAGGTCGTTAGTACTTTCGGTGTAGGTGTTTAAAAAGCCAACAACATTTTGATAGCAGTCCAGGGTGCGGGCGACATTGGGATCACGATAGGAATAGTACCCAATGAAATCTGTTTCAGATTGTACCATACCGGTACCGTATGCGCCGCCTTGAACGCGGACCGCATTCCATAGGTAAGCGAGAGAAATAATACGACCAAGTACACGCATTTTACCGTTTCTACCAATACCGGGGCAGATTTCGCCCATAGCAGAAAATGATACGCTGGTTGGAATCACAATGCCTTCCCGGCAGCAGCCTGATGATAAGATGACTGGATGGAGTGGAGCTGCAAACATACCTTTGGGAAGATGTGACGCCAGTACGGCTGCGGCTTCTGCGCCAGTGCTTCCAGCGGGGCCTGTAACGCTAACAGTAAGCCGACATGTGCGGCATATATTGTCCAACAGATGTGACATCTGATCGCACAGAGCGGGAAAACGGCATGCAAAATCTTGTTCCAGTTTTTTTAGCCACTGCAGGAAAGTGATTCCTTCTGCGTGCTCAGAAACTGCCCCTGCAGCAGTGCAGCGGGAAAGAACGCGCTTCATAGCAAAATTCTGACCGGACATAATGACCTGATTTTGCAAGATGGTCTTGCACTGCCCCAATATTTGCAGTATGCGTTTTTTGTCCTGATATACAGTATCCTGCAGCAGCTCCACGATCAATTCTGTGGAGCGGGCTACATTGCTTTCCAAAGTGCTGTATGTGGCTGTTAGGAATGTACGGCAGATGTTTGGTTGATTGAGAGTGCCGTATGTCTCAACATTGAATTTGACGCTTCCGCATATGGAATGGATCAAATTTTGCAGCTGATGGATCCCATGCCGCCTGGTTTCCAGAGAGCCCAGCAGATTGGTCACAAAGGAGAGCAGGGACAGGTCTTCGGCGGACAGATCATCCAGCGCAAAGTACAGATTGAGATAGACGATGCCATTGGTTGGCAGGTTGTGCCGGAGAATGGGAATATGGGAAAAAGTTTCCGTTTCCAGAGGTAGCTGAGGAGGCTCGTTTGATATTTGGCTTATTTCCAGTTTGGGTATAGCGGCCAGCGCCTCAGGACTGTCCGGGGTATGCTGCCAGTTTTTCAGGTGGTTTTGCTGATCTTGAACGGAGATGATCTGTTCTTTGGTCCAACTGTTGGAAAGAATGCGCAGTCTGGCGTTTTCTCTGGCTTCTGTTTCCTGGGCGAAGGTGTGGGATGGATACATCAGCACTTGGCAGGAATGTCCGTTGTGCAGGAATGTCCGCTGCAGCAGCGATTCAAAGTAGCTGCTGTTTTGTTTATCAAACAAATTTTTAAATATATTGCCAATTTCAAGATTCGCAGCAGGAGAGCCGCCATACAGCCAGCTGGAAAGCATATTCAGATTCAGGCCAAGTCCCTGCGGGGTGCTGCCGTAATCCTGTTCCCGCAATTGAAACTCCAAGTTGGCCAGCGTGGCAGTTAGACAGTCATGATCCAGGCCCTCCTGGGCGATCTGAGTAAGCTCAGCCTGGACGAAGGATGCGATTGTATCGGCCCTGTCTTTGACAATATCCTGTATTTCCAGTAATATCCAGGGCTGTTGAACATTGTCATACAGAGCAAGCCGTGCATTACGGGCCATTCCCTTTTCCAGGAGCCGCCATTTTAAAGAGGAGGGGTTATCTCCGCAGAGAACGCTGCATATGGCTTGTAATGCGATCAGATCTTCCCGATCACGGAAGGTACCGGCTACATAGCCATTGGCGAGCCGGCATTTTCCCTCCAAAGGTTCTTGGAGAGAGAGGGCGTAGGGAATTTCAGTGCGGCTGCTGAATACAGGCTTCTGCATGGGAATCGGGGGGATCGGGGAAGACCGTTCATAGGCGGACAGATATTCCGTATCCAGAATGGACAGTACCTGCTGGATATCTATTTGCCCATCCAGGAAGATGCAGGCATTGGAAGGGTGATAAAAACGTCGGTGAGCGGCTATGAATTGTGTATAGGTCAGTTCGGGGATATGCTCAGGGTCACCGCCGGACACGAAGCGGTAGCAGGTATCCGGGAACAGCCGCCGCAGGATTTCGTTACGTAGGTGCGTGTCTGGAGAGGCAAAAGCACCCTTCATTTCGTTGAAAACTACGCCTTGATATGTGGGAGTGCCTTTTTCCGAGAGTTCGTAATGCCAGCCTTCCTGCTGAAAGATTTCAGGTTTTTGATAAATGGAAGGGTGAAGGACAGCATCCATATATACCCGCATCAGGTTGATAAAATCGTGATCATTGCGACTGGATATCGGATAGACGGTTTTGTCCGAAAATGTAATGGCATTGAGAAAGGTATTCAAGGAGCTTTTCATCAGTTCCACAAACGGCTCCTTGACGGGATACCGGGTGGATCCGCAAAGGACAGAATGCTCCAAAATATGAAATACACCGGTATCGTCCCAGGGATAAGTACGAAATGTGACAGAGAAAGTCTTGTTTTCTGTCTGACGGTCAAGCCAGATGAGTTTTATCCCGGATCTTATATGCTCCATTTCATACATAGAAGCATTCAGTTCTGAAAGTTGATGGACTGTTTGCATGCAGAATGCGGGGTTCAGTTTTGAAATGCTCACCATAATCACCTTGCTTTGTGGGGAAGCCCACCTTATTTGTCCTGTATTATAGAAATTTTTAGGTCGGGCGACAAGATGATCTGCTTATTTTGGCCTCTTCCTGCGCTGTTCTGTCTCATTTTTGACATATTCCGGCACAGATGGATGTTTTGACCTGGCCCATGGCAATAGGATGACGCATATAAATAAATGCGTTTCTGCATAAATTGTATAAAAATTAAGTGGCCAAAATGTGTTTGAGAGACTCGTTTTCTAATCGCCTACATTTCGTAATGGCAGGCAAAAAAGAAGGAAATGGTTTGGTAGCTTTTGTCGTTTATATACAATACCAGAAGTTGAATGGAATGGTTACTCTTGCCTATGAGTGCCTGCAGCACAGGAATTGTAAAGGTCTGCCTGCCGGAATCGACCACGCATGTGTCAAAATAGACGCCAAAACTGCAAAAGTAGACATCTACCCACACAGCTGAAAAATGCTTTGCTATAATGCGTTATACGCTGATGATATCGTAGCGTCGCAGAGGGCGTTGCATATGGCGGGCCCACCCAACAAACAAAAAGGAGCAACTGCAACTATGGAACGAGTAAAAATCGTCAAGTTGGTGGATTATCGGGAGATCCCGGTTCCTGAGAAGATGCTGGAAGTGAAGGTCCCCGGATCTCTTATTGACAAGGAGTTGGCCCGGGCGGCAAAGCAACATGCCACCATCACCAGGGAGGCGGGGCCTGTAGCGTCTGGTGACATTGTTGTTGTGGATACGGTCAGTAAGGATCCACAGTGGCAATTGGAGGGGTACCACATCAATGTAGGCAAAGGATATTGCAGTGCAGAAGTGGAAAGTGCCTTAGTTGGCATGAAAGAAGGAGAACAGCAGACGGTGCGTTGGGAGGACAACGAAGTTGCTGTCCGGGTGAAGAGCATCCACCGCCGCCATATTCCAGAGCTCAGTGATGCACACATAGTGGCGCTGGGCTTGGATGGCATCTGCACCATTGCGCAGTACCGCGATTATCTGTTTGATGATTATGGAAAGATGTATACGAAGCGCAAAGTCAGCCAGATTGCAGACTATGTGGTGACTCAAATGATCGAGAAGTCGGAATTTGACATTCCGGACGAGGTGATCCAGGACAGGTGCCGTGAGCAGGTAGTGATGCTGCGCAAGCAGCGGGGAATCGCACCGGATATCCCAGAGGAAGATTTCCTGACAGAGAGTTTGGCCCAGGTGTTTCACAAAAAGATAGGAAGCCTGGAGGAAGCAAAGAAGCTTCTTTGGGAGGATAGCTGGAACGATATTGCGTGCCTGACTATTTGCCGGCACTATGCGCAAGCTGATGGCCTGTCATTCGATGAAAAGGCGTATGAGGAGCTGATTACCAATTATGCCAAGGAGAATGGCTGTGCGGTAGAAGAAACCCGGGCACGGTACCCTTATGCGATGTATTGCTTTTATGAACCCATTAACTATTTCAAGCAGACATGTTTGCCAAAGCAGTACAGCAAGCAGTGCAGCGTAGTCCTGGACATGGAAAAGTAAAAAATCTGAAAGGGAGTAATGATGATGGATAAACACTATACATACAAACCTACTGGCGTGTGTGCCAAAGAAATCAACTTTGATCTTGTAGACGGTGTGGTACATAATGTGGAATTTGTAGGCGGCTGCCGCGGCAATTCACAGGGTGTGGCTCATCTCAGTGAGGGAATGAGGGCACAGGATGTTATCAAACGGTGCAAGGGAATCGACTGCCACGGCGGAAATTCCTGCCCCAATCAGTTGGCAATTGCCTTGGAACAGTGCATGGCTGAGTAACCTGCTTTTTATTAAGAGAGAGAAACGCATGGCAGCCCATGCAGTGAACCATACTGGAGAGGAGGGGGGCCGCGATCATGCAGCAGGCAAAAATAACGGAACTATTTGATTTCAGAGAGCTGACCATTCCCCATAAGCTTCTGGAAGTCAAAGTTCCTCGTTCCAAGATCAAAGCGATGCTGGATCGTGCAGCCAGACGCTATTTGCGTATTATGCCGGAGGAAGGTCCGATTCAGCCGGGGGATATTGCAATTGTGGACCTGGAGAGCAGTGATCCTGCGTTGCAGAGGAAAGAGCAGCACATTAACGTCAGAATGGGATTTTTTATCCCTGAAGTGGAGTCCGTTCTGACGGGGATGAAGTGTGGAGAAGAGATGGCCGTTACAGTAAAAGGCTCAGATGTAAGAATTTATGTTCGAAGGGTCTTTAGACGGTACATTCCAGAATTGGAAGATGCGCATATCCCGCCCCTACATATTGAAGGTGTTTCCACCGCGGCGGAGTACCGACAATATGTTTTTGACCAGGTGCTGAAGATCTACAAAGGGCAGAAGAAAAGCGGGTTGGCCCAGTATGTGAAGCAACAGATCCGGGAACGTTCTGTTTTTGATATCCCGGAGGAGATGGTTGATAGGTGGTATGCTGTCGTATTAGACAACATACGCAAAAATGCCAGGATAGAAGAGGACAAGCCGTTGGCTGAGTTCCTGCCGGAAGCGGTTACCAAGCAGATCCATAGGAAAGCTGAAACTGTGGAGGAAGCGGTAGGAATTTTGCGGGAGGAGTGCAGGAAGGATATAGCGGTGGACCTGGTTGCCCGCCACTATGCTGAGCAAAACGGCGTGTCGTTTAACAGGGAAACCTACTTGGCCAAGTGTCGGGAGATTGCTGAACAGAGCAATGTATCCCTTGCGGAGGTCAAGTATCCATATGAAGACTACCTGCGTATGGCACCCAAATGGTACCTTGAAACAGAGTATCTGCCCAATTGCTATAACGATCAGTTCACGATCATAGAAACTGAAGACTGAGATAAAGTAGGGAGGGGAATATTCATGAAGGAATTGCCCAACGAAACGACTAGGCGCCGTTCTCGCGTGTGGGTGCCTTTTGCCAAGCTTCTGAGCGTAACAAAGCTTCCGTGGCTGGCCATTATCGCGCTGTGTGTATTGGATTTGACAAAATCAAAGCTGTTTCTGTTGTTCCCTCAGTATACGCAGCAGATTACAGCAGGTGACATCAGTATTGCTACACTTTCACTGATGGTGGCGGTAGTGATTGGAAAAGCACTTTTGACTGGTGCAAGCTCTGCTCTGGATGAGTTTACCAATGCAAAATTTTCCCTGCGGTTGCGGGATGCGGTGTGGGGCCGTATTTTACGCCTGCCCACAGCTTATTATGATAAGAATATGTCCCGAGACTTTATTACCCGGCTTACCAGTGATACGGATCTGGTCAGTGCCAACCTGGTACATATTCCCAGCCGCCTTCTGACTTCGCTGTATACACTGATCGCAACATTTATGATCCTTTTCACCTATGATTATCGGCTGGCGATTGCAGAAGCCATCATGGTTCCGCTTACTATTTTAGGCGGTTTGTGGGAAGGCCATGTCCACTACAAACGGATGGACAAGGTTCAGGGAAAGCTTGCCAAGCTCAGTGGCTATCTGGCGGAAACCTTGACTCATCTTCCTCTTGTGAAGACCTTTGTGAAGGAGGAGCAGGAGGATAAACGGGGACATGAGGTCATTGAGGAGCTGAATATGACCTCGTTTAAGTACAATGCCATGCAGATCACAGTTATGGGTATTGTGAGCCAGTCGGGTACGATCAATAATATTGTTACTGTTTTGGTTGGTGCATGGCTGACTTCTATTGGTGCTATCACAGTGGATATCTGGTTGGCATTCTATCTGTTTTCCGGAAATCTTCTGACGGATGTCAGAAATCTGATGAGTGTGTGGACAGGCCTGAAGGATGCCCAGGGCGCGGCCAGCCGGATTGCGTCACTGGCTACAGATCCTCTGGACAACTATTCCGGTGATGAGAATGTTGACTTGGGCGAGAAGGATCTTAGTGTAGAGGATCTTACCTTCCGCTATGGAGATAAGGCTGTTTTGAGCAATGTGAGCCTGCGTATCCCCCAGGGGAAGGTTACTGCTCTGGTTGGTCCCAGCGGATCTGGAAAGTCTACGTTGCTGAGTCTGCTGGATCGTTTTTACCAGCCGTCGTCCGGCAGTATCAATGTGGGGGAGAACCCGATTTCCCGCTATGCGCTTTCTGCGTGGCGTGATGCCATCGGCTATGTTTCCCAGGGTACACTTTTGTTTGATGGAACAATCCGTGAAAATATCTTGTATGGCCTCAGCCGTACGGTCAGTGAGGAAGAGTTCCAGAAGGCTGTGGATGCCGCTTGCGTAACAGAATTTGTGAAAACGATGGAGAAGGGGTTTGACACAAAAGTGGGAGAGAGCGGCGGTAAGCTCTCAGGAGGACAGCGGCAGCGTATTGGTATTGCCAGAGCGATCCTGCGGGATCCGCAGTTGTTGCTGCTGGATGAAGTAACTGCCAACCTGGACGCAGAGAGCGAGGCAAAGGTAAATGAGGCCCTGGTGAATGTAACAAAGGGCCTCACTACGGTAATGGTAGCACATCGCCTGGACAGCGTTCAAAATGCGGATCAGATTGTTGTCATGGCAGCGGGCAAGGTCCATGGTAAGGGAACCCACAGTGAGCTTATGAATAATGATGATCTGTACCGCCAAATGGTAGCATTTCAGAAATAGAATGTTACTGCGAAAGTGGGGGTATAAGGAATGAAGACAACGACACAATTTGATGTTGACGCAAAGAAGCATCCCTGGAGGGCATTGTGGAGCTTGATGCGGATTACACGGCCGCCATGGTTTTTGTATCTGATTTATCTGATTCTCTGCATGATCCAAAATGAGGTCCTGGTTCTGATCCCCAAGCTCACCGGCGAGATCATGAATGGAAATGCGCTGAGCAATCCCGGTATGCTGGGCAGATATTTCCTCTATTCAATAGCAGGTCTGCCAATTTTCCTGGCGGTGAATATTTTCAACAGCTGGTGTGGTATTGGCATTACGCGGAAAGTGCAGCATGTTGCCTGGGGAAAATTCCTGCGTCTCCCCATGGTAACGCTGGATGAGCATAATCCTACTTCTTTGGTCAGCCGGATCAACAGTGATGCCAGTCAGCTCAGTGTAGGTATTATGTATTTCTTCCAGATCTATACCTATGGACACTATACCTATCTGATGCTGCAGAATATTTATGCCATCAACAGTAAACTTGTGATCCCGTTTGCTATGAGTATTCCCTTTACACTGGTCATCACTGTTATTTGCGGCCGGCTGCAGTACAAGGTAAAAAACAGAAACCAGTCTGCGTTGTCCCGCTTTACAAATTATGTGGCGGAGGGGCTGAATAATCTGCGACTGGTAAAGGCCTGCTCTGCTGAGAAGCAGGAAGCAGCCCGGGGTACAAAGGCCGCTATGGATATGTATGACGCCAAGATTTACAGCGCCAAGATCGGCCTTATCACCACACCTTTGCAGCAGCTCTCCGGTGCGATCTGCCAAGTGATCATTTTGATTTACAGCGCGGTGCTTATTGCCAACGGCGAGATGCAGACTGGTGATATTGTGACCATTTTCATGTACCTTGGTTCTCTTACAGGCATGGTCAGCATGCTTTCTCAGATTTGGGGCTTCATTAAGCAGACCCAAGGCGCGACGGTGAACATTACGGAACTGGTGAGCGTCAAGAGTGAGGAAATGGAGCGGGAGCGGAGCTTCAATGTTCCGGACGAAGATATTCGCTTCCAAAATGTCACGTTCGCCTATGGCGACACAGAAGTGCTGCACAATGTCAGCTGCACCTTCCCCCAGGGAAAGACCACGGCGATTGTAGGACCCAGCGGTTCTGGCAAGACGACGATGCTGAGTTTGATCGAGCGATTCTATCAGCCTCAGAGTGGCCAGATCTGCTTTGGGAACGTAAATGCAGAAACGTTCCATTTGAATGAGTGGCGCCGGGCATTTGGCTATGTGCCTCAGATGAGCCCGCTGCTTTCCGGTACCATTCGTGAGAATGTAAACTATGGTTTGGATAAGCCTGCTTCTGACGAGGAATTGGTCAGAGCAGCAAAAATCGCCAATATTTATGATTTTATCCAAACTCTGCCGGAAGGCTTTGACAGCAATGTCGGACAGATTGGCGGCAAGTTATCCGGCGGTGAACGTCAGCGCATTGCCATAGCGCGGACGGCCATCAAGAACCCGGATTATCTGCTGCTGGATGAAGCAACCAGTAGCCTGGATCCCCAGAATGCTACGGAAGTGCAGGTGGCTCTGGGTAACCTGATGCGCGGCCGTACCAGTATTGTGGTTGCACATAATCTGCGTACTGTCGTCACTGCAGATCATATCGTAGTGGTCAATAAGGGGTGCGTAGAAGCAGAAGGTACCCATAAAGAGCTGTATGCATCCAACGAATTGTACCGGCGCTACTGCGATTTGCAGTTGGCGGTATGAGAAGGAGAAACAAGGAAAGGAAATAAGCCGCATGACCAAACATTTTACATATAAGCCGGTAGGGGTTTGCTGCACAGAAATCAGCTTTGATCTCGTTGACGGTATCCTCCACAACGTGGATTTATACGGAGGATGCAGAGGCAATACCACCGGTATTAACCGCTTGGTGGAGGGTATGCCTGCCCGGGAAGTATACATCCGGACAAAAGGTGTCGAATGTCATGGCGGCCACTCTTGTCCAGGTGAGCTGGCCAATGCAATTGCAGCATGTTATGCTGAGATGGGCGAAACGCTCTGATATCCTGTGCTACGATATAGGAAAGCCGTGGGAACGTACTGTGTTCCCACGGCTTTCTGCCTGTTAAGGTTCATTTTGATAGCGGATAGGAAGCTGAGCGATAAAGCTGACGGTACCATCCTGAAATTCTGGAAAAACCAGACCGCCATGGCGGGTCAGAATTCGTTGTACAGAAGCTAGGCCGATCCCTTCGTGCTTCCCTTTTTTGGTGGAATATCCGGCTTCCAGGGCTTGCTTGAGATTTTCCGGGACGTCGTGGAAGGGATTGGTTACGCGAACTACGTTGTTGCCGCCACGCTTTAACAGGAGAACCTTGATCCACGGCTCATCCTTATGGTGGAGCTCGACTTCGTCAATGGCATTTTGAATCAGATTGCCGATGATGGTATTGAGTTCATAAACGGTGCAGGGAATGTGCTGAAAGTCGTTATAGACCGTAATTTCCAGATCAATGCCTTTTTGCAGTGCGATTTCCTGGAACGTACTGAGCATGGCGCTGATAGCAGGAGAGCGTAGCAGAAGAATATCATTGGTACGGCTGGCGTTTTGTACCATGGTGTTGATATAAGTCTGGCACTCATCATATTGCTTTTGCTCCAGCATAGCCGAGATGGCTTGAAGATGAAAGTTGAAGTCGTGGCGCTGAGACCGGATGACCTGCATGAAATTCTGAAGTTCAGCTTGGTATTGTTTATCTACCAATACTTCTATCTGATCTACAAAGTGGTGGGCGTTTCCTCGGACAAACAGCAGCAGTATGGCCCAGAGAAAGAGGGTAGCAAGGGTCAGGATGACTTGATCTGTTTGGTCAAACACGGTCTGGCGAATTAAAAGGTATGTGATCCAGCCTGCCAGAAGGAGGAACAGAAATGTAGTAGCCCAGAGATAGAGAGAGAGACGGCATTTATTTCCGTCTGCGACCAGAAATTGACTGTAATTTTCAGGAAGCAGTCCCTTTTTCCAAAAATATATGGCTCCGACTAAAGCTAGAGTGCAAAGGGGGACTAGCATAGCCAGTTCGTTTTTTAGGAGAATATTCCAGATGAGTTGCTGCATGGCCCAAGTAACGCAGCCAAGAGCGGATGCCAGTGTTGCGCATGGCCATGGCAGAAAAAGTAGGTAATGAAAAATAATGGCAACCAGTGGCAGGAGCAGAAGCAGCCATATTTTATGGATAGAAAAGTGTGTCAAAAATACTGCTGCAAAGCCAGCCAGTCCACCGATGGAAGCTAGTATAGGCCATCTTTCCAATCCGCATCGCTGAGCGCTGCCACCAAGAAGGCCAACTCCGGTAAAAACTGCGGTTTCAGCGGAAGCGATCCAAAGAAGGACTAGTTTCCAATGCGTAATAAAAAAATCCGTAGTATTCCCTCCTTGCTTCCGCCTGGCGGAAAGAGCGTTTAACAGATCGGGATGCCGCGTTGCTGTAAAATAGATTGGAGGGCATCGAAGCGGTCTCTGCTGAGAGGAATGTTCCGTTCGGTTCCGTCTACTTGAATGTTGTAAGAGCGTCGGTTGAATTCATCGGTGATTATACGACGAATGTGATTTAAAGGTACCAGATAAGACTGATGGCAGCGAATAAAGCCATAATCCAGAAAAATAGATTGCAGGTTTTGAAGAGAATAGTTGGTCAGCACGTGCTCATCACCCCGGCAGACAATATATACTTTCCGCCCTGACTTTTCGATGAATATAATATCGTCTACATTTAAGATTGTGAGACCTGAACCGGTACGGATACCAATTTGAGCGCCATGCTGAGAAAAGTCCGGTGCCATTTTATTCCGGACATGTGTCAAGGCTCTTTCTACCTTAAGCGGGTCTATCGGTTTTACCAAAAAGTCGGCGGGTTGGAATTCATACCCATCAACTGCATAGCCGGTATGGCCGGTCTGAAATATAACCTGGACTTTGGGATAATGGGCCTGTATGTGTTTTGCCAGGGCGAAGCCATCTATAGAATCCATTTCGATATCTAAAAATACGGCGTCGACGGCTGTGCGGCGCAGGAAGGAAATAGCCTGTGTTCCATCCTGAAGGGTGCCCACGATATCTACGTCGTCGAAGGGAGCCAAGGCATTTTGCAGTGCATCCAGGCAGTGAACATCATCGTCGATCAAAAGTACCTTCAATTGCTTGTTGGAGTTCATGCATACATTTCTCCTTCATTCAGCTCCATACAAAAAGATGTGCACGTTTGCATTATAGCGTAAATCCTACTGCTGTACAATTCCTGCTTTTGGAAAAGTTTAATTGCCTGTGAATACGCATGGAGCGATTTTCTAGATGAAATAGATACCATATTATATCGTAATTAAGAATGAAGTTCAATTGGAAAGCGTTTGCCTACGATAGGTCGGAAGTTGCATAAAAGAGATCACGGCAAATGGTTGCAGGTAATATAACGGCTGGGATATTCCGGCTGTGTGTGGCAGTTGCCTGTAGAAAATCAGCTTTGTATACTATCACCATTGCAGTGATAGTGAGACGGGAACTGTTATCAGGAAAATAACGGCATTATCTGATGGGCTGCTCTGATATCAGTGTTACAATAAAGCCCTGTACTCGTTTGGACATAGCAAGAAACATAGGAATTTCAAGACTTTCTAAAATTATACGAATCATTTACTACTGTTTTACTACTTAAATCGGAGAAAATAAAGTCTCAACAACGATATAAAATATTTGAAAGGAGTTCATAATCCAAATTGCTGGTGCAGAAGTGACTGCGAAAAACCAGCTCATTATTTTGGAGTTCTTTGAACATTTTTTAGACAGCAATGAATTGGTTTCACAATAGGACTTTGACCAGACGGTATTTTTACCGCCTGGTTTTTTAGTTTTGACGGGAAAAGGAGTCGTTATGGCTAAATGTTTACTGAAGTATCAGTGGGTTAAGCTGCCCAGAAATTGTATGCCTGGAGGCAAAGGCCTGCTGGGATATTGGCTCCGATATTTGCGTGTTCTCCGAAGGGTATTGTGGCTAAAAATGTGTTTAAATGGAAATGCGGAACAGCCCAATCTATACATAGAAGAGATATAAGAAAAGAGAGTTTCCTTTTAGAGCATCACACTTCTATGTGTAAACAGCATACTGCCTCGTGCAAGAAATCCATGTCAACACATCAACTTGTGAAAATTAATTTACATTTTACATCCCCGTGAGCGACATATTTACACTTCTTTGGTACGCTGTACCTGTGCGAAAAAGTCGTATCACAAAATGGGAGGAATAAACCATATGAGCACCGTAGAAAAAAACACTGTCAACCAATCTCAGAAGCTGATGATCTTTGTCCTGTCCATGTCACTGTATGGACTGGCTACCTTATTTACAGAGCTGATCCCAAAATTCCAAGTAGGACTGGTGGAGTTCTCCGTGGAGTACTTTTTGTTCATTCCTTTGACCCTGGCCATGCTCTTTGACCCCTTGTCCGCCGCCCTGGGCGCCGCCACCGGCGAACTGGTATTCAGTGAGATTATGCTAGGCCAGTTCGGCGGCCTGGGCGAGCTGGAGAAGTTCCTCACGGTCACCATCGGTGTGTACATCGCTGGCCGCCTGGTAAAGGATCCCAAGAACCGGGCTATGGTGGGCTTGGCTGCCATCACCGGCACCGCCGCTCAGCTGCTCATGGGCACCATCGTAGACATCGCCAAGGTGCAGTTTGCCGTGGAAGATTTTGAGGCGGTGGAGGGCCTGCCTGAGAGCGTCTTCGCTACCGAAGGGTTTGCTTTCTGCAACGATCTGCTCTTCTCTGGTATCCTGTTCTGCCTGCTGCCCACATTGTACCTGGTCCCCAAGCTGTACGGCAAGATCGAGCCTCTGCTGGGCATGGCGCCCCGCACCCGGGAGAGCGCTGTTTCCGGTCTGAGCCCCAAAGCCATTCTGGTGTGCGTCATCGGTTTTGCCTGTGCCATTGCCGCAGAGCTGGCTGCCACCACCGGTATGTGTCTCATCGACTGGGAGGCTGAGTGGGCGGAGAGCGGCACCGCACTGGCGGTGGGTATGGTTGCCGCCGCTGCTCTGGCCGTCATTGTCCTGCTGGTCATGAAGAAGAGCAGAGGAAGGAATGTGGCCTGCTGATATGAACGCGGTTGAGATTGAAAGCCTGACCTATACCTATCCAGGCGCCTCTCAGCCCACTCTGAACAACATTTCGCTTCGGATCGCCCAAGGGGACTTCCTGGCTGTCGTTGGAAACAACGGCTGCGGGAAGTCCACTTTGTGCAAAGTCCTTAACGGACTGATTCCTCACTTTATTACAGGGGATTTCCACGGAGAGGTTCAGGTGGAGGGGGTAAACACCCTGGAAAGCGACGTAGGCTCCCTGGCCCAGAAGGTAGGGTACGTCTATCAGGATTTTGAAAATCAGATCGTCCGCCCCACCGTGCTGGACGACGCCTCCTACGCCTGCCTGAATTATGCCTTCCCCGACTATCTGGAGCGGGGAAAGGCGGCCCTTGCCCAGTGTGGCCTGGAGGGACGGGAGGAAGAATACATCTGGCAGCTGTCCGGCGGCCAGACCCATCTGCTGGCCCTGGCAGGAGCGGTATCCCTGCGCCCCGACGTACTGATTCTGGACGAACCCATTGCTCAGCTGGACCCCATGCACGCCGACCGCATCTACGAGGTGCTGCGCCAGCTCAATGAGAAATACGGCAAGACCATCATTGTCATTGAGCACCACACCGAGTATATTGCCGATTACTGCAAGCATGTGCTGCTGATGAAAGACGGACAGGTGCAGTGGCTGCTGCCCACCGGAGAGGCCCTCCAGCATGTGGCGGAGCTGGAGGCGTGCAACATCTTCCCACCCCAGGTAACCCAGGCAGCCTACCGGCTGCAGAAGGCGGGGAAGCTCCCCTCCGGCGCCCCCCTTCCCACCACGGTGGAGGAAGGCCGGTCCGCCTTTTCCAACCTGGTGTACCGTTTACCGGCAGTCTCTCATCAGACGGTCTCTCCAGTAGCAGGACACGCTGTATCCTTTCGTAACGTCTCCCTCTCCTATCGCTCCGTAAAGGGAGAGCCCCGCACCATCTTTGACGGGCTGGATTTGGACATCCGGAGGGGGGAAAAGGTGGCTCTGATCGGCTCCAATGGCGCCGGGAAATCCACGCTGATGAAGATGATGGTAGGCCTGCTGCGGCCCCAGAGCGGGACTGTCTCCCTGTTTGGAGAGCCCATTGGCGAGAAAAAGGCGGAGGACCTGTCCCGTCAGATCTCCCTGGTGTATCAGAATCCCGAGGAGATGTTTATAAAGGATTCTATCCACGCAGATATCGCCTATGCCATGCAGGTGCGGGGCATAGCTGACTGGCAGGATCGTACCCGCGCTCTGCTGGAGCGCTTCCGCCTCACAGCACTGCAGGACCGTGATGGCCGACTCATGTCAGGCGGCCAGATGCGCCGGGCAAGCCTTGCCATCGGCGTGGCCCTGGAGCCGGGCATTCTCCTGCTGGATGAGCCTACCGCCAATCTGGATATCGCCACTCGCCGGGAGATCATGGGGGTACTGGAGGACATGAAGGACATCATCCAGACCGCCGTCATCGCTACCCACGACATGCAGCTGGTGTGTCAGTGGGCTCAGCGGATCATCGTACTGCGGGGCGGCCAGGTTGTGGCCGACGGCAGCCGGGATGAGATCTTCTCCCGAAAGGACCTGGTGGATCTGGTGGGCATCCGCCCGCCGGAGATCTTTTCCATGGCCCGTGAGCTGGATTCTCACGCCCTCTGTTATACCGTCGACGAATTTACCAACTGCTTTCTGGAGGCGTAATGATGGAAAAAATGATGAGCAAACTGTCGGAGAACATTCTGGACAAATTTTCCATGGATTTTCTCCGCAACCAGGTGCTGAAAAATGCCTATGGCAACGACGACACGGTCATCGCAGCCCTGGACCCCCGGATTCTCATTGCATGGTACCTGTTCTTTGGTTTGGTGCCCTGGTTTGTGAACGATCTTCCCTTCCTGCTGGGCTGCTTCCTGCTGGTGATGGTCACCACCCTCCTGGCCCGGGTGGCGGGGCTGGTGCTCTTCCTCTTTGCTCTGGGTGTATTCTCCCAGACTGGGTATCTGTTTCTGGTTACCCTGCTCTTTGGCGGCGACGCCTCAGCCATCTCACCTATGCTGATTCTTACCCTGAAGGTGGCCACCATCTCCCTGGCCTCGGTGACTGTGTTCTCCGGCCTGGACCCGGACCGGCTCAGCAACGGCCTGATGTGGTACGGCTGCCCGGAGCGGCTGAGCTTTTCCATCTCCTACGCCTATCGTATGCTGCCTATGCTCATGGAGGAGTTTCAGAATGTGCTCCTCTCCTACCGTTTGCGGGGCAATCCCCCCGCCCATGACACGCTGACCGGAAAGGTGCGCTACCTTATCTATCAGGTAAAAATCATCGTCGAGTCCTTTTACCCCCTGATGCTCAATACCGCCAAGCGCTCCCGCACCACGGTGGAGGCTCTGGAGCTGCGGGGCTACCGGTACGCGGCAGTCAACAAGACTGTAAAGAAAATCAAACTTTCCACTTTGAAGATAACCGATAACGACCTGCTGTTTTTGGCCATCTCCGCCCTGTGGGTGGCGCTGTCTGTTCTCTTCTCCACACTGCTCTGAAAGAAGGTTTTTCCCTTGCGACTTGATTTTCACACCCACGGAAAGCTGGCCAAAAAGCTGCCCTTCTCCACTGCCTATACCGATTGGCTCTTCGGTGAGGCCCGTAGGGCCGGACTGGATGCCCTGTGCCTGACGGAGCATTTTAATACCCTGCAATTTGATGAGCTGTACCGCCACCTGTCCTCGGTAAGCCGCCGGGAGGAGGATGTACTGGAGCTGGAAAATGGCCTGCGGGTGTTCCCCGGTATGGAGACCGATGTGGCCGAGGGAGGCCACATCCTGTCCATTGGCCCTCTGGAGGCCATTCTGGAGCTGAACCACCGGCTGGAGCCCCATAAGGAAAAGGGCCAGTTTCTTCCCTTTTCCCAGTTGATACGCCTGCTTGAGGAATATCCCGTGCTGGTGGGGTGCGGCCACCCTTACCGCGCCCCGGGCCATGTGCCGGAGCTCCCTGAGGAACAACTGCGCCATCTTGGTTTTCTGGATCTCAACGGAAAGGATCTGGCACTGGACCGGGCGCGTACAGAGGAGCTGACCTACGCCCTGGCACGGCGGCTGAGTATTCCTGTGGTTTCCGGTAGTGATACCCACCAGGCAGTACAGTACGGCTGTGTCACGACGGTGTTTCAGCGGGAGGTTTGCTCCATCTCCGCCCTGAAGGCCGAGATGGATGCCGGTCGGTACGAAATCCAGCTTTCCGACACCGCCGCAGCCCAGGTGCGCACCGCCTGTCTCCTCAAGCGCTCTCTCAAAGAGATCCATGCGCTGGGTGGTGACTACGTCTCCATTCTCACCCAGGAGGCCATCGCATGAGTGTACTGACCGATGTTCTTGCCGGTCAGGTGGTAGAGGCTGTCCGCCAGGCCGGCGCTCTGCTGACCGACCCCGCCGCCATCCAGACCGTGGTTCCCAAAAGCCGGACGGATTTTGTCACCAATATGGATCTCACCGTGCAGAATACGCTCCGGGGTCAGCTGGACAAGCTGACCCCGGCTGTGCAGTTTCTGGGGGAAGAGGGGGAACGGGCCGCCATTGATCCCCGCCGTCCCTTCTGGATTCTGGATCCGGTGGACGGCACCACCAACCTGATTCACCAGTTCCAGCACAGCGCCATATCGTTGGCGCTGGCGGAGGATGGACAAGTGGTTTTCGGTGTGGTATACCATCCTTATACGCAGGAATGCTTTACCGCTTTCCGGGGTGGCGGAGCATTCCGGAACGGTTGTCTCATCCGGGTGAGTGAGACCTCCAGTCTGGCGGACAGTCTTCTGTCCGCAGGGACGGTTCCTGGCCGGCGAGATCTGGCCGATGCGGCCTTCCGGCAGATGCGAGCACTCTATGACCGGTGCCAGGACATACGCCGCGCCGGATGCGCCTCCCTGGATCTCTGCTGGGTAGCTTGTGGGCGGCTGGACGGCTATGTGGAGCTCTCCCTCCAGCCCTGGGACTACGCCGCCGGACTACTGCTGGTAGAGGAGGCGGGGGGTCTGGTCACTACCCTAGACGGCATGCCGCTCTCCCTTACGGAAGGCGGTGCTGTGCTGGCCTCCAATCAAATCCTTCACCCCACTTTGATGGATGTACTGAACGGATAGGAGAAAATCAATGGAACTGAGCCTTGCCATTTCCCCCGGAGAACTGACCCGGGCGGAGCAAAAGATTCTGGACTATATCAACACCAATACGGACGCCTTTTTGTTTTCCTCCATTGGGCAGCTAGCTCAGCGTCTGGGGCTTTCTGACGCCACCGTCTCCCGGTTTGCCCGCCATGTTGGCTGCACCGATTTCAAGGAGCTAAAAACCATGGTGGTGGAACAATCTGCTGGTCCCGCCGCAAAGATGGCAGGGACTTTGTCCCAGGATGGTGTATTCTCTCCGGCCGCCTGGCTGGAGCGGCAGCAGCTCTATCTGCAAAAGACAGCCAGTCAGCTGAATCAAGAGGAATTTGACCGGGCCGTGGAGGCCCTGGTGTCTGCACGGCAGATTTTCCTGCACGGGAAAAATGCGTCGGCTTCCCTATCCCAGATGCTTGCTTTCCGTCTGCGAAGGCTGGGGCTCCCAGTTTCACTGCTGCCCTCCAGCGGCTCAGAACTGTTGGAGGGGCTGCTCCAGGCGGGGAAACAGGACCTGGTGGTCATGTTCAGCTTTTCCAAACTGTCCCGGGAGGGACGTATTATTCTGGAGCACAGCCACATCGCAGGCTATCAGACCCTTGCCTTTGTCAGCCGCACATGTATTCCAGCGGAGGAACAGGCCGATATCAGTCTCTTTGCCTACCGCGGGGAGGAAAAGGAGTACCACTCCATGGCTGCGCCTACTGCCCTGTTGGATGCCCTTACTGTTGCCGTGACCGGCCGGCTGGGACAGCGAGGGACTGATGCACTGGAGCGGCTCCATCAACTCAAAACCAGCTACTTTCCCCAGGGGTAGAGCGAGAAGCGGTGCAAATGCCCCCAACGGTTTACATTCTGTCCGCTGGTTGGTATATGAACGAATGCGGCAACCCACTGATATCCAAGACTTTCTGACAAAATCAGAGAGGAAACAAAGACTCAACAACGATATAGAATATTTGAAAGTTTCAGCGCATAATCCAAATTGCAGGTGTAGAGGTGACTGTGATAAACCAGCTCATTATGTTATAGTTCTCTGAACATTTTGGGGCAGAAATGGATTAAATACACTATAAGGCTTTGACCAGACGGTATCACTACCGTCTGGCTTTTTATTTCTGACGAGAAGAGGAGTCGATATGGCTAAATGTTTACTGAAGTATCAGTGGGTTAAGCTGCCCAGAGATTGTATGCCTATGGGCAAAGGCCTGTTGGGATATTGGCTCCGTTTGGCGTCAAGGGCCGCATTTCGCAAGGGTGAGGCCCATTACTGCGGCCATGTGAATCAAGTCGTTCCGGGAATGTGGGCTGGCGGAATCGTGGGCCTGAAGCGCATTTTGGGTGTCAAAAACAGGGGAGAGGTACTGCGCATTATGGATAAGCTGCAGGAGCTCGCATATATCTCCTACACGCTGGACTCGTCAACCAAGAAGCTGGAGTACAGAATCCTCGATTGGGTCATACAGTGTTCCGGAGCAGAATGCATGTCAGGCACGGTATATACAACGGAAGGATATGGGTTCCTTTGCCTTCCGCGCAGTATTTCACAGCGGCTTGCAGAACAAAACTATATATTCAGCGAAGCAGACGCATGGCTGGATCTCTGGAGCCATACTATTTGGCGGGATCCACGCAATGCGTTTTCTTTTTTGGCGCCGACGGCACAGTTTGGTGCTCATGGTGCTGTATTGACATTGGAAACCTTGGGACAGCGCTGGGGCTGGGAAAAGACAAAGGTATGGAGGTTTTTTCGAAAGTATGGGGATGCCTTCGCTCTGTACCGTCTGCCTGGCTCTTACGGCTGTCTCATTTTTCATAAACAGTATCCAACTGGTGCTGAGGTTTCATTACCCGACTCCGCCGCTGTCATGCGTATTTTGGAGAAAATACGCATTCAGGGAAAAGATGCCCATATCTGCGGAACGGACCATAAACGTCTGAACAAGATGGTTCTTTGGTACAGTCGGGAAATTACCAAAGCATTCCTTCCAAGCGGTGATGTAAATTCCGAAAAGAGTCGTGTTGCACTTTCGACGCCTATAACGCGTGCGTATATTTCTCTGTGTTGGAATTGCAAGAACTGTGATAAGGACTGCGGAAGTAATAACAGAGTACTACACCCACATAACCGATCAAAGAATGTAGTTAACCCATGGTTTCCATGGTACACAAAGGAGATTTATTATGAACAAAACATTGGAAAATACCGCAAAAGTGGACAACGAACGCGAGCAGAAGATCAGGGAACGGTCGGACGAATTTATTCGCCTGCTTACCAGGAAGGGAATTCTGGAGGATAATCGGATCAACGATGAACGAGTACGGCAGACACAGAAAGAGAAAAGGCGGAACATGTACCACAATACGAGGATCCTTCTGGAAAACTACCGGAATATAACCTGCTGCTGAAATGCTTTCAGGATATTGTCGCTGAGGAACTGGAAACGCCTTTGGTCGTCGCCCTGGCAGCAACAGCTTTAATACTACTCCTCTATCTGATCCTCACACGGGGCAACCCTATGGCGGGAGAGCGGGGACGATTACTGACCTTTCTTTGGTTGATGCTGGCCGCAATGGCGGTAACGGTGCAGTGTGAGACTGGGGCGTTACTGGCGACATTTGTGCTGGCAGTTCAAGTGGTGGCGGCCCTGTGGTTGGATAGTAAAAACGTCCGATGCCCCGGCACTGCCGGTGGCATTTGCATACAATAAAAAGGTTGGCTGGAAAACCCGTTGGGGTCATCCAGCCACCTTGTTTGAACCTGCAGGATTGAAATTAACAAATATATGGCATATATGTAATGGTTCAGGTTGCCATGACTACTCGAGTGAAATAAACAATTATTCCAGCAATCAAAATTGCTAAAAGGGTAATTCCGTTGCAAAGAAAATTGTTTGGAGCTTTTTTTATCCGTTGAATTCCAAAATAGATTACCTATGCGGAGCAGGAGGACGGCAGTGAGTTGCAGTTGATTCCCATCCCGCTCGGCGAGGATGGCGTAACACGCCAGACCTATGCCGACAGCTGGGGCATTTCCTCCCGTTCGGAACACGCCGACCAGGCCTGGGAACTGTTGGAGTTTTTACTCAGTGAGGACGGGTTTGACGGTGGTATTTACAAGAGGGAGATGGCACTGCTGAACCGTATGGCTGACCAGAAGCGGTATGCCAGTGTTTCTGGCCATGGGTATACCCTCCAGCCCCGGCACTATCAGGAATACCGTCATATCTGCACCCTTCCGGCGACCCGTTGCGCTGAGCCTGTCGGTTGGATCGAAGCTGTCTGGGATCCTGTGCTTGCCTATCTGAAGGAGGAGAAAACGTTGGAGATGGCGATCCAGGAGGCTGTGGAGAACTGGAAGCGGCAGATCATACAGTAGTGCATCTGTTTTACATGTTGTTATTGTATGTAAACAAGGTAAGGGATAACGGAATGCTGTTGCAATTGGTTCAGAAATGCATAGTAGTCAAGTGCTTGAATTAATTGAAACAACACAGCGTAATGGATGGAGAATATCAAAATGTTCAGACGAAAATTATTAGTAATGCTGTGTGTGGTGATGCTGTTTTTCCTGACGGAAACAAGTGGTATGCATGCGCTGAGGACTGAACCGAATTTGGCAGGAACAAATGATGGGTATGTGGGAGAGGTTATTGGCACAAATGGAAATGAGACAGTGGATTATATTGACGAATGGGTTGATGTGATTACATTGCCAGAAGACGGAAGCATGCCAGATTATATAACATATCTGGGATTTGAGGATGGGAGTGTAAATATTCCAGATGAATATGGCTATGCAAATAAAACTCTAGATCAAGCGAACGATGCTATGCAAGTCGATAAAAACAGTATTATAAGTGAAGAAAAGACCTGGAACATTTGTGAAAATGTTAATATCGCATTTGACCTCGAAGTTCCAAAGGTAACGCTTTTCGTTTCTGATAGCATAGCATCTATGTCCGCAAGCGATAATGTAGCAGTAAAGTCATACGAATGGTATGTGGATGGCAGTTTAGTTTCAAGTGGAGATGGGACTTCAAGTTCTGTTACATTAAATGCACTGGGGCTAAAAAATGGAGCACATACTGTAGAGTGCCGCGTGTACGATGCGGAAGGACTCGCTCCTGGTGATAGACCTCGTAAAGAACGTTATGGGAGTGCGTCACAATCCTTCCAAATTGTAGGGGAAAGTAAGCTGCTAAGCGAAAATATCAGTGCTGAACTGCCTGAACTATCTCCGATTGAAAACGCAGAATCTGTTGTGTCGAAGGTTCTGACTTTGTCTGTAGGAGAAAAACAGCAGCAGTCAATTATTACTCTTGGCGATATGGATATCGTTGTACAAATGGCTACCAAGGGAGCAATAAGGTCTATTGATATTATTTCTCCAGATGGAAAACTGTATGATACGCTCAGCTATATAGCGCCCGATGCTCCCTACAAAATCAGCAATGCGCAAGCAGGTGAATGGACCATTCTCATTTCCGCTTTTACAGAGGAAGATGTTGCGGAACTTCCAAAAGTTCAAGGGAGTGCTGTCGATTCTCAGGATACGGTTATAAATTTGCCTGTCGACATGCAGTTGCAGATTTCTCTCAGGCCTTCTCCTGTGGAAATTGATGTACCAAATATCACCGCGGATTCGTATATTTTAGCAGATCTTTTTGCGGACGAATCCATTGTTGTTACAGAAAATGATCAGACACTCGATAAGAACTTGCCACTGGAGGATGGCATCCATGAACTGTATGTAGTCAGAGAAATGGATGGACTGATTTCTGAAGCGAGAGAGTATTCCGTTACTGTGGATACAACTCCGCCTGAGCTAAGTTTTACGGATCTGCCCAGTGTAACCAATCGAGACCGAGTGGTGTTATTGATCAATTGCTCAGAAGCAATGAGTGATTTGATGATCAACGGTACCTCTGTGGAACTATTTGACTGTGGTGAGGGTGACGAATATTATGACGTATACTACCTGGATCATGGTGACAACTACATCGATATAACGGTGACAGATTTGGCGGGGAACTCCAGTAGCCAAACCATTTGTGTTACCCGTACATCCTAAATTCTTAGTATTTTAGTGTTTGTACCCGCATTGTTGCGTTAAATCTTTATTGCATGACACCCTATAACTACAAAGCTTTGTAGTTATAGGGTGTTTCATTCTTAACCTGTGAATAATGAAGGAGACTTCTCAACTGTGTCTTAATTCACATGCTATTGAAAGGTGTGGGTGGTTTTAGTTTTCGAGAGCAGGTCAGAATATTTTGGCATTGGAGAAAAGAAAATAAAACAAATTGTTTCCGACAATATTGATGCAGGATTTGTTATTCAAAACGGAGTGAAATGCCTTATCAAAAGTAAACGATTTGAAGACTTTTTGGAAGAAATGGCAGCGATATAAATGCTTCAATTTATAAAATGTTGGGTGGGCGACAATACTACAAAACAAAGTGGCATATTCCCGTTATATGCGTAGCTATATAGAAAAAGGGCCTCAACTATGATATACTAACAATATATCGCTGTTGAGGCTCTTTCCCTGCCAATTGAAAGGAGCGAAAAGAGGCGCGATCATAGAAAACGCATTCTTCGCAATGGAGAGAGTCAGCGCAAAGATGGAAGATATGCTTGAAAATACATTGACGCCACCGGAAAGCAGCAATTTGTTTATAGCTGGAAGTTGGAAAAGACAGATAGGACACCAGAGGGGGAAAAGGATGATCTTTCTTTACGCGAAAAAGGAAAATTAATTCAGAAAGATATCGACGATCAGATAGTTTTGCGCGGTGGTGAAATGCCAGGTTTGCAGGTTAGACAGAATCTTTCAAAAATACTCGTATCACTAGAAAACATAGGAATTTCAAGGAGTTTTGAGTCGATGGCAAAAATACTGTTTGTGTGCTTGGGCAGTATATGAACAAAGACCGCAACCCGCTGATATTCCAGGCTTTCTGAAATAATACGAATCATTTTACTACTGTTTTACTACTTAAAGCAGAGAAAATTAAGCCTCAACAACGATATAAAATATTTGAATGTTTTAGCGCATAATCCAAATTGCTGGTGCAGAGGTGACTGTGAAAAACCAGCTCATTATGTTGGAGTTCTCTGAATATTTTTTACAGAAGCAAATTAAATACACTATAAGGCTTTGACCAGACGGTATCACTACCGTCTGGCTTTTTATTTCTGACGAGAAGAGGAGTCGATATGGCTAAATGTTTACTGAAGTATCAGTGGGTTAAGCTGCCCAGAGATTGTATGCCTATGGGCAAAGGCCTGTTGGGATATTGGCTCCGTTTGGCGTCAAGGGCCGCATTTCGCAAGGGTGAGGCCCATTACTGCGGCCATGTGAATCAAGTCGTTCCGGGAATGTGGGCTGGCGGAATCGTGGGCCTGAAGCGCATTTTGGGTGTCAAAAACAGGGGAGAGGTACTGCGCATTATGGATAAGCTGCAGGAGCTCGCATATATCTCCTACACGCTGGACTCGTCAACCAAGAAGCTGGAGTACAGAATCCTCGATTGGGTCATACAGTGTTCCGGAGCAGAATGCATGTCAGGCACGGTATATACAACGGAAGGATATGGGTTCCTTTGCCTTCCGCGCAGTATTTCACAGCGGCTTGCAGAACAAAACTATATATTCAGCGAAGCAGACGCATGGCTGGATCTCTGGAGCCATACTATTTGGCGGGATCCACGCAATGCGTTTTCTTTTTTGGCGCCGACGGCACAGTTTGGTGCTCATGGTGCTGTATTGACATTGGAAACCTTGGGACAGCGCTGGGGCTGGGAAAAGACAAAGGTATGGAGGTTTTTTCGAAAGTATGGGGATGCCTTCGCTCTGTACCGTCTGCCTGGCTCTTACGGCTGTCTCATTTTTCATAAACAGTATCCAACTGGTGCTGAGGTTTCATTACCCGACTCCGCCGCTGTCATGCGTATTTTGGAGAAAATACGCATTCAGGGAAAAGATGCCCATATCTGCGGAACGGACCATAAACGTCTGAACAAGATGGTTCTTTGGTACAGTCGGGAAATTACCAAAGCATTCCTTCCAAGCGGTGATGTAAATTCCGAAAAGAGTCGTGTTGCACTTTCGACGCCTATAACGCGTGCGTATATTTCTCTGTGTTGGAATTGCAAGAACTGTGATAAGGACTGCGGAAGTAATAACAGAGTACTACACCCACATAACCGATCAAAGAATGTAGTTAACCCATGGTTTCCATGGTACACAAAGGAGATTTATTATGAACAAAACATTGGAAAATACCGCAAAAGTGGACAACGAACGCGAGCAGAAGATCAGGGAACGGTCGGACGAATTTATTCGCCTGCTTACCAGGAAGGGAATTCTGGAGGATAGTCGGATCAACGATGAACGAGTAAGGCAGGCACAGAAAGAGAAACGGCGGAACATGTACCACAATACGAGGATCCTCCTGGAAAACTACCGGAATATAACCTGGCTGCTGGAATGCTTCCCGGATACTGTTGCTGAGGAACTGGAAACGCCTTTGGGGGATTTGGACACGCTTCTGGACCGGATGGACCTGGAAATGGGTATGGGAAATCGCAAACTGGAGAGCCGCTTGGAGAGCGTACGTAAGTCACGGCTCCTGCTGGATCGGATCAATGAAGCCCTCAGCGTCCTCAAACGCAAACCAGATAACGGAGCGAAAATGTATGAGCTGATCTACCTGACGTACCTTGCCCCAGATAAACTCAATCACACGGATCTGCTTTATCGCCTGGACATCTCATCCCGCCACTACTATCGTCTCCGTCAACTGGCGATAACGATCCTCTCAATACGCCTTTGGTCGGCGCCCGCAAGCGAGGTGGATTCCTGGATTGAAGTGCTGACCCTCCTGGAAGGAGTATGAGTGGGAAATACCGTGGCAGAGAATTGGCACAAAATTGGCAATGCTTGCGCCGATGACATGGGAAATGAAAAAAGCTATACTGGTATTGTCCCAAAATAGGACAGGGCAAAAAGCCGTTTCTCCGAGCCATTGGCTTTGAGAAACGGCTTTTTGCTTGAAACATCAAAACAGGAGGCAAATGAATGTTGAAGAAAATTGAAAGCGGCAGGCGTTTTGCCCGGGAGGCATACTGGTCCTTCGTGGGAATATCCTGCTCCCTGCTCCTGACTGCCAGGCCCGTGATGGCGGAGACGATCTGGGATCGGTTCTCCACGATCATGAAGGACATCTACGGGCAGGTGGTAGCTATCAGTACGATTGTGGCTGTAACAGTAGCTGCAATTGCGCTGCTTGTCCGTATGATCTCCCGTAATCAGCGGGCAGTGGACGAGGCGACCAGCTGGCTCAAGCGGATCGTTGTGACGTGGATCATTCTTAATACCCTGGGATTTATCGTTGCATACCTGCAGCCCCTGATTGCCGGGGGACAGTATACAGGCTGACAAAGAGTTAATCAATAGCGGAACGAAGGTGAGTTGCGATTTTAGACTGGATATTCGAGGGAATCATAACGTGGATTTCGGGGATTGCTTCATCGTTGATGGATGCCGTGTCCGGCTTGTTCCTTAATGCTCTTGGGACAGATATGACGGCAATGGAGGAATATTTCCCGTTTATATCCAAGGCCTTTGAGGTTATGCAGTACATGGCGTGGGCCATTTTGTTCCTGGTAATGGTCTGGCAGTTGTTTCGGACCTTCGGCGGCCCGATTACAGAAGCAGAAAATCCGTGGCAGTTAGTTGCCCGGAGTGCTTTGTTTGCCCTATTGGTGGGATACGCAAAGCCTATTTTTACGATCCTGCTGGACATTGCCAGGGCGCCGTATACGGCGTTGATGGAACTTGCCATGACGGGGGAGGACTTTACCTTTGCCGGCTTGGAACAGGTTCTCACCAGCGGCTTGACCACAATCGTATCAACAGTCACCGTTATCATCCCCATCCTGCTCCTGATCTTGCTTATCTCCGTTGGATGGAACTATTTCAAGCTGCTGCTTGAAACCGTAGAGAGGTATATTGTAGTAGGAATTCTATATTATACCAGTCCGTTGGCGTTTGCCATGGGGGGTTCGAAGGCGACAAGCCAGATCTTCAAGAGCTGGTGCAGGATGGTAGGTTCACAGCTCTTGCTGTTGGTTATGAATGTCTGGTTCCTACGGGCATTCAGCAGCTCGGTAGGCCAGTACATTGGCAGCGGAGGCGCTCTTACTTCCGGAAAAGGCTCTGTCTTTCTCTGGTTTTTCTGCACGTTGGCATTTCTGAAAACGGCGCAGAAGTTTGACAGTTATCTTGCTGCTATGGGCCTTAATGTTGCCCAGACCGGATCCAGCATGGGTATGGAAATGTTGATGGCGGCTAAGGCGCTTACCGGCATGACCGGCGGTGCAAGAAGTGCGGGAAGTGTATTCAGAGGTGGCAGTGTTGCCACCGGAACGGGCGCCGCGGCCAGCGGTTTCGCTGCAGGTTTTGCCAGTAAATTCAAAGGTAACAGCTATGTCCGTGATGCCGTTGTGGAAGGTGGTTCACGCATGGGCGCTGGAGGCAGCGTCGGTTTTGTCGGTCGGGTCTTCGGCGGCATGGCCGCGCGCAATGGTGCAGTTCTTACCAGCGAATCCATATCATCTGTGGCGGCGCGGCATGTAAGTGTATCCGGGACAATTGCGGGCGACATCGCTGACCGAAGTTTGAAGAATTATATGCCGCAGATGAGCAGTCACACCCTGCAGAACACCCAAATAACCGGCGGACATATCAGTACTACAGCCATAGCAATGGACGGGAAGAGCAGTAATGTTGAGCTGTTTCAAACAGAACAGTTTGAAAAGCCGTCGGCCCCATATAGTGTGGTGACTGCGGCAGATGGCAGTACCTGGTATCAGATGGCCAGCGGTGAAGGGCATGAAGCCTTTTATCATATACCTGAGTTTTCAGGCAGCCCATCTGAAGCGGCGCAGGCAGCGGCTGTATTCCCGGGAATCGCCGAGGGAACCACGCTACGTACAGTGGAAAGCGGCGTATTGGAAGCCACAAGTGAGTCTGGGAGCACCTTGTGGTATAACAGCGCTTATTTTGAGGAGCCGTTGGCACCGCACAGTTCCATTCAATCTTCGGATGGTGTCGACTGGTATGCCATGCAGCAGCAGGCAGAAGTACCGGTATTCGAGCAGGGCGAGGAAGCGACACTATATAACCAGGCGGCATTCAGAGAGTTTATGCCAGGTTTTGAGCCGCAGGTTATTTCTGTGGATGGCGCCCACCGCGAGGACGGCCATTTTGAAGTACGGCATGACGACGGCTCTGGTACTGCGTTTTATGATACGGCCAGATTTGCAGCACCCCGTGGAGACTACAAGGTCTATGAGGACGTTCAAGGGCAGCAATGGTTTGCCATACACGGCGAGCCTGCGGTAGAACGGAAGCCGGTCTATGATCACGGGAAGCCACTATATGATGGCGGTAACATAAAGACCGTGTCCGTGGAAACTGTGCGCTACAAAAATGTGCCTAATAAATTCGCTGCTCCGGAGCGGCGCAAGGAGATCGATGTGACTCCACCGAAAAAGAAATCATAAGACTATTGGTAAGTGGTGAGGCCGGAAGATCAATACTTCTTCCGGCCTCACTAAGTTTTATAAAGAAGATTGTGATATGTGGCTGGAGGTATTGAAATGAACGAGCAAGAAAGTCGGCAGATTGGCGATAGGGTAGATCATTATGGAGAAGCTGCCAGACAGATTGCAAGTGCGGTACAGCAAATGGGCAGAGGGACTTCCGCTCAACATGTAGCTACCGGAGCAAACGCTGTGTCAAATGCAGCTGCAGCTGCTGTCCGGACCGGTGCAGAGAGCAGACGAGTTGTTGCTGCAGCAGCTTCCGGAACAGCGGTGGGCGGGCCGTGGGGCGCCGCACTGGCGGCAACCTGGTCTCTTCGTCACACGGTGTCTAAGGTGCTGATTGCCAGTTGTTTGGCGCTGCTCATCATGGTGGTGCTGATCGTTTCTCTGCCGGCGGTTGTAACAAATGATGTCTTTGGCCTGGACGGATCAGCGGTGGACATGGAACATCCGATTACTATATTGGAGTCCTACAATGATCTGGCTTCAGCCGTATCCGCATGTGTGGACGAAGGTTACCGCCTATCTTTGGACAAGGTAGAAGAAATCATACGGGATGGAGACTATGATTATGAGCTCTCCATGGAAGCACTCATTAACTACGCACAAAGCTCGGCGGGGTATGATGTCAGTTATATATTAGCAGCCTATTCAGTCTCTCGGCAGCAGCAAAATACCAGTAAGGAAGATTTGATCACAAAACTGAACAATGTAGCTGAGGACATGTTCCTTGTGACGCATACGGAAGGGGCGCAGGAAAACGGAGGGATAGACGGAGAGCCTGTGGAGTATGTGGAATGTACGATCCATCCCTTCAACCAGGCGGTAATTATGGAGGCTTTTTCCATTGATCCTGATGCAATCTATGACCAATTTGGAGTCGCCAACAGCGAGGCTATACAGAATATGGCCAACGCCCTCAAAATGACATTATATGGATCACTAGGGAACGGCCAGACAGTACCGCTGACAGATGCGGAGTTGATTGCATTTGTGGAGCGCCAAGACTGTAATGCAGCCAGGAAGCATCTGCTGGCAACAGCACTGTCGTTGGTAGGGAAGGTTCCCTATTTCTGGGGTGGCCGGTCAGAAGCAGGGTGGAATGATGCTTGGAACACGCCTCGGCTGGTAACGGCAGCAGGGTCCAGTTCTACTGGAACCATCAGACCCTATGGTTTGGATTGTTCGGGCTTTACTGACTGGGCATATAAAACTGCACTGGGTGTCAGCTTGTACAATGGATCCTGGAGGCAGTGGGATGCGACCTATGCTATCACGGAAGAGGAACTGCTTCCTGGTGATTTGGGATTTATGGCAGTTCCTGGGACAGTACCAATCAATCATGTGCTGATGTATGCTGGCATCGGAAATAATGGGGAACAGATGTGGGTCCACTGCTCCAGCGGCAGTGGTGTGGTTTTGAACTCACCGGACTATGTAACGCAGTTCCGACGGCCATCCCATGTAGATTTGGACGCCATTACCGACGCGGCGGATGAAGACTTCGCTGCTGGCGGGCAGATCCTCGCGTTTCAGAAACCATAATCAATCAGATGGGAGGAATACGCTGATGGAAGAAAAAGAATTCAGCAATGTATATTCGATCCCCGCGAACTATACGGATTCAGGAAAGCTTTTCGGAGGCATGATCGATACCAGAAATGCTGTCGAGACTGTGATCCTCGTGGCATTGGCAGGATACCCTGAATTGTTCCTGATCCCTATGTCCGGCATGATCCGGATCGTGGTGATGACAGTGACGCTGCTGCCCCTGGCAGTAGTATCAGTTATGGGAGTCGACGGCGGCTCATTGCTCCAGTATCTCGGATATATCATTTGTTTCTGGATGCACCGCAGGAAACTCCATTTCAGGAGGATTGGACACAGGTATGACCAAAAACGACTTAAAAAGAAAAAAAGGAGAAACGGGAAGAAGAAAACTTGAATTTGTACAGGATTTTCTTCCCATAGAAAATATCCGCAACGGAATCGTTGAGACAACAGATGGCCGGTATATTAAGATACTGGAGGTTGAGCCAATCAATTTTACTCTGCGATCCGACGAGGAGCAGTTCAATATCATCTCAAGCTATGCAAGCTGGCTGAAGATATCTCCCATGCGTCTTCAATTCAAGTCCATGACCCGTAAAGCAGACTCTGATAAACACATCGCCATGGTACAGGAAGAGTTGGCGCAGGAAGAGAATCCACAGTGCAAAGAAATCGGAGACGACTATATCAGATTGATCAGAGACGTTGGCAGTCGCGAGGCGCTCACTCGGCGATTTTTCCTGATTTTCCAATATGAAGCAGTGGGCCGACATGAAGGGGATGACTATGCCAAGATATTTGGGATGCTGCAAAGCGCAGAACAAAATGCCCGGGCCTACTTTTCGCAATGTGGGAACAGTATCGTTCAGCCCAAAGACCCGGATGAAGCGGTCGCAGAGATCCTGTATATGTTCTTCAACAGGCGTTCCTGTGTGGATGAACCGTTTGCAACCCGTGTCAACCGTGTCGTAATTGACACCATGGCGGCTAAGAAGAAGATCATAGGGATTGACCCTGTGCCTCCTATCCGGATATCCCATCTCCTGGCGCCCAGAGGCATTGATTTCACTCACTACAACTATATCGTAATGGATGGACTCTACTACTCCTTCCTCTACATACGCGCAAATGGCTATCCCAATCGTGTTAGGGCTGGCTGGATGTCTGCCCTCATTAATGCCGGTGATGGGATTGATATTGATGTACATTTGCGACGGGAGAACCGGAGCAAGGCCATTGATAAAGTTGCGCAGAGAATTCGTCTTAACCGAACCAAGCTCAAGGAAATTCAGGATACCAGTACAGACTACGAGGAGTTGACCAACTCGATACAGGCCGGGTATTACATCAAAAATGGCATTGCCAATTATAATGAGGACCTGTTTTACATGAGCATCTTCATTACTGTATCCGCAAGAACATTTGAGGAACTGCAGTGGAGGAAGCAACAGATCACGGACATGCTCAAATCCATGGACATGTACATTAGCGAATGCAATTTCCAGCAGGAGGCAGCACTCCTATCAGTAATGCCCTTCCTCAGAGTCTCTCCAAAACTGGAAAAGAAAGCGCAGCGTAATGTGCTGACCAGCGGGGCGGCCTCCAGCTACATGTTCACGAGCTTTGAGATGTCGGATGATACCGGAGTTCTGCTGGGAGTCAACCGGTATAATAACTCCCTGTGTATTGTGGATCTATTTGACACCGCGATACATAAGAATGCGAATCTCAATCTGTTGGGAACATCTGGCGCTGGCAAAACGTTTATCATGCAACTTCTTGCGCTCCGTATGCGGATGAGAGGGATCCAATGCTTTATCATGGCTCCTATCAAAGGCCATGAGTTCCGCCGTGCGTGTAGCAGGATCGGCGGCGAGTTTATCAAGATAGCACCGGGTTCCCCACACTGTATCAATGTAATGGCTATTCGCCATACGCTGTCGCCGGAGATGGAGCTTATTGATGAGGTGGATTATAACGAGATGGATTCCCTGCTGGCGAAGAAGATCCAGCAGCTTATGACATTTTTTGGACTTCTCATTCCCGACATGAGTAATGAAGAGGAACAGATGCTGGATGAAGCTCTGATCAGGACTTATGCCGACTTTGGCATCAACCATGATAACAATTCCGTATATGCAGATATGATGTCTTCTCCTCCGCGAATGAAACAGATGCCAATTCTGGGGGACCTACACAAACATCTGCTGGAAAATCCAATGACTGCGCGACTGGCGGCCATTATCAGTCGATTCGTGACTGGTTCAGCACAGTCTTTTAACCGGCAGACAAACGTAGATCTCGGCAATAAATACATCGTCCTGGATCTGAGCGAGCTTAAGGGCAAGCTGCTCCCGGTAGGGATGTTTATTGCGCTGGATTATGTCTGGGACGAAATCAAGTCCGATCGAACGAAACGAAAGGCTATTTTTATCGATGAGATCTGGCAGCTCATTGGGGCCGGCTCCAATCGTATGGCCGCTGAGTTCTGCCTGGAGGTGTTCAAAGTCATCCGCGGCTATGGCGGCGCCGCTATTTCGGCAACCCAAGATTTGTCGGATTTCTTTGGCCTGGAAGATGGCCGTTATGGCCGAGCGATCATCAACAACTCCAAGAATAAGATTATTCTCAACCTGGAACCGGATGAGGCACGGTATGTACAGGAAACTCTGAAACTTACTCGTACAGAAGTGCGGGCAATCACTCAGTTTGAGAGGGGTGAGGCCTTGATCTGCTCCAATAACAACAAAGTGCCTGTAGTCATCAAGGCGTCAAAAATAGAAAAAGAGATGATTACCACAGACCGAGCGGAACTGGCCGCAATCCTCCAGGAAAGAAAAAAGGAAAAAGCGCATTCCGCCAATAATACGTTTTCCGAAAAAAAAGCGCATCAGCAGGGAGGTGAGACAGATGCTGCTGAGCGATGAACAGTATGTAGTAAAATGGCTGTCCCAGTATGGCGCACTGCCGAAAACACAGGTTGTCCGCTTGCTGCGTGATAAAAGTCCTGCGACCGCAGAAAAGATTATCCGTAATTTAAAGAAGGAGATGCGAATTGCCGATGTGGGTGGTGGATACTATTTGGGCTTAGACAATTTATGCAAGCCGGATCAGCGCCTGATACTGGCGATTTGGGTATTACTCAAGTTTATTGGTGCGGTGGATCCAATGGCACATTATCCTGCCACATATCCCGCCCAGATCTTCTTCCTGAAGGGAAATATCGGGTATGAAATTGTAGTCCTCTATGATGGTGAGCAGCATCTGAGCAAGCTGCTGCAGCCTCAGGACGAGGATATGAAATATATCCTGGTAATACCAAATATACAGATGGCGGCACAGTTGGTGCTGCCGCGGGCACCCTGTCTGTTCGCTACCGTAGAGTTCCACGGAGCCGAAGAGCCGGAGGTGCTTTTTTATTCCGAGGAGGTGGTAAAAAGTGATGGGAAGCTCATTTGCTCTGACGCTGGCTAGGTTGGAAAGCATGGTGCAAAAACTCAATATTGCGTTGACCAATACACGATACATGTGGGAAACCGGGAACGCGGATCTCACCTATGAGGTAGCTATGCGGCTGGCAGATGTGGCAGAACGTACCGTGCTATTGGCTCGGGCGCTTCCCGCTTGTACCGGCAATCCCATTGCGGCAATAGAAATCCAGAATCTTATAGATGTAAGCATCCGGGTTGATGTGGGATTTACTCAGGAGGGATGGTTTTCTGTTCGGATGCCGTTGCTTCTGCCTAAGAAGGAGTCTGGATCAGCAGATTATGTGCGCTCCTTCCTCTACCCGGCAATGAAAGACTTTTTCCGGTATAAATCTCCTGTGCGATATACCGACTGCGTACTGATTTACCGGCATGTGTATGCGAAGACACGCCCGGAGAGAAGGCGGAGAGATCACGACAATATTGAGATCAATATGGTGTCAGATATCATCGCGCTCTATGTGATGGAGGACGATGCCCCTTCTTTTTGCCGCCACTACTACTGTAGCGCGGCGGCTATGGAGGAACGTACGGAAGTCTATGTAGTTCCGAACGAGGACTTTCCCCTATGGCTGAAGATGGAGAAATCCATGCCGGAGGAGGGGATACCGCTCTATTCCGATGCCCCATGGGATGTAGAAAAGGTATGTAAAAACAGACAATCCAGCGGTGAGAAAAAACACATGGATTTTCAGACGGAAAAAATGTTGGAAAATCAAGGGGAATCCACTGATGGGCGGAGAGTGGATTCCGACAAAGAGAGCAGCCCTGTTGTCGGCGGCTCTGACTGTTCCAGGGCGTGAAGCTATGCTGACATTGCGACCCGGCAGTCAGGCGCATCGGCTCGTCACAATCTTGTCCGTCGTTGGAGAGTATCCACTTCGTTCACTCCGCCTATTGGGAAATGAGCGTGTTTTGCGGGATCTGATCCGTCGCTTGACCAAGATACAAACCGTGCGGAATCCGGAAACAGAGGAGCGGCTGGAGACAAAGGTGCTGCAGCTGAGTGGAAAGGGTGGCAACAAATCTGTCCGCCTCTATAAAGGGGCACTTCCTATTTTGGACTGGATCCACGGAGACGCTTTCAGGTACTACATGACTTCTTTCTGGAACCATCGATTTCCAGGCGATATGGCACATCGGGATCGAAATCATCGGGTTGCTGAGGCGGTAGCCCTCGGCGCTTCGGCAAAGATTGAGATCCTGCCATACTGTCTTCCAAAACTGCAGAGAGATTCTATCTGCCAAGTCGTTCCGGACGGGCGGTCTTTGTATCTCGCGCGGGATATCAAAAGAATCCATCCTACCGAACAGAGCAAGACTATGTTCACACGAATGGTAGGGGCTCTGTTTTATCCCGGCGGATGCTACGCAGTATATAATACCCGGCAGCACGCTATGAAATGGAATGGCATGGGGGAGTTCAAGGCACTGCACAGCCTTCTGGAAACAGCTCGGCTGAATGCCGGTATTTCGAGGATAGACTCTGCGCTTTTGTTGGGCGAGTCTGGGGAGATTGCATTCGATACGTTGAGATCTGCACAGCAGTCTCATCGCCCCGAGTTTCGGTTTGACGGAATCTACCGACATGTGCATTTTATACCTCTGCACTCAACTGGGATACGTCTTTTGCGGATGCTGACACTGCCAGACTGGAAAGATACTTTACTGAACCTGCTGTTTGCCCCCGAGACCCGATCTTACGGAAAGGCGATTCTGGAATACGATGCTTGTGTCGATGGGACCTATGTGTTTTCTTTCCTGGATGGTGATCTTGCCAGACTCATACGATTTTGTGAAGCAGCGGAGATCCGATCCGGCCGGCTTGCGGTGCTCTGTTTTCCCGACCAAGTACCGTTTCTCAGGCCATACTTGGCACCGCACATTATGATCAGGACCATCGACCCGCTTTTGGTGGAACGGGAACTATGCCTGGGATGGGGATATGAATATGAATGAGAAATTACGGAAGGCTGGAATTGCAGCAGCTGCTGCGTTGGGCCTGGCAGTCCTACTTTACTTGGGGGGGATGCTTGGCCAGATGTTGGAAAACTACGAAACCTGGCAGTCATCCGGCGGGCTTGCCGGCCAGGCGGTAATCGCTCCTATAGATGGAGACCCTGCAGTATGTTATCAGAAGGCTTTCACATGGTCAGGGCTCAAAGGAACGGGGCTTCTTTTGCTGCTTGGCTCTGGTGCTGCAGCGTACGTAAAGCTGCACGATCGGTTTGACAGTAATGACCTTGATCCTCGCGGCTTCTCCTTGAGTAAGACAGGGACATATGGAACGGCCTCATGGATGACGCAAAAGGAACTCAGGGCGGTGCTGGAGGTAAGATCTCCGGGACAAGCAGATGGAATCATTTTAGGTGAAATGCACGGCAACGCTATCTGCTTACCCAAGGACACCAGACTGAACCGGCATATAGCTGTGTTTGGAGCATCTGGTACTATGAAATCGCGAGCGGTGATCCGTCCAGCGCTGTTCACGGCTATCAAGCGTGGTGAGTCCGCAGTCATTACTGATCCAAAGGGGGAGCTTTATAGTGATACGGCCATGCTCTTCCAAAAAAATGGCTATGAAGTGAAGGTGTTCAACCTGGTAGCGCCACAGCATGGTGACTCCTGGAACTGCATGTCTGATTTGAACGGTGATACCCTTCTTGCTCAGGTACTTACCAATGTCATCATTGGAAACACCAGTGAGGGAAAGGGTGATCATTTTTGGGACAGTGCGACTCGTTCGCTGGCGGTAAAAAGTCAGCGGACAAACAACAAATACCGTTGTTTGGATAAATGGTAATTCGACAGGTGGAATGACGGGGTAACGCCCTGAAACGCCTGCCCTCGGTGGGCGTGCGTCGGCTGCAAATCCGGTGTACGAAGCCCCACGACAACGGCTGAGAGCAACCGTAACCGCCGCTAACGGTGGCCGAAAGCGGTCTGGAGGCAGACTGTGTTGCCTATAGGCCAAGGGTCTATAAAATACCCATGGTTAGAATGTTCGCCGTAGCGGGCGGACTGACGAATCCGCGAATGTACGGGTCTATAAGAAGACCATATAGAAATGTATGGGTGCGTTCAAGCGCAGCCGGTGTGGTTTAGTAGAAATTGTCCCTACGAACGACCATGTTGTGTTACAGGCACATCCCAGCCGGCAGGCTCATAGCGGAAACCTAAAGGTATAGATGCACAGATAGAATTACCGGAACGAGGAAAGGCAGCGGCTTTCGTAAGAAAGAACCCGGCGAAGAACAATAAGCGGGTGAACTGCTGCTGAAAAGTAGTGATCGAACCGAAGAAGTCCCTGTAATGAGGATGGAGGAATGGTCACAAGTCGAATTGTGGAAACAGGCATTATTCAATCCAATCATAAGGATTCGAGTAAGACCAAAAGGGTCACTTTTCCAAATTGGAGGTGATGCCTTATGCCAAAAGAAAGGAAAAAAGTCCTGTGTATGGACGCCCAGCGGCACGCTGAGTATTACGGTATGCAGCGGACATTTGACAAACTGTACGCCAAAAGCAAAGCCGGAGAAACTTTCACCGGCCTGATGGAACTGGTATTAAGCCCGGACAACATCATGCTGGCCTACAGGAATATCAAGGCCAACACAGGCAGCTACACAGCAGGAACAGATAAGCAGAATATCGGTGACATCGGACGGCTTCCACCGGCTGAGGTCATCGGTAAGGTCAGAAAAATCGTCACAGGCAGCGAACACGGCTACCGTCCCAAACCAGTGCGCCGGAAAGACATTCCAAAGCCAAACGGCAAAACCAGGCCGCTGGGTATTCCCTGCATCTGGGACAGATTGGTGCAGCAATGCATCAAACAAATCCTGGAACCCATCTGCGAAGCAAAGTTCAGCAACAACAGCTATGGGTTCCGCCCGAATCGGTCAGTGGAGCACGCAATTTCCCGTACTTACTCCCTGCTGCAACGGGCGCATTTACACTATGTTTTGGAGTTTGACATCAAAGGATTCTTTGACAATGTGAATCACAGCAAACTTATTAAGCAGCTCTGGACGATGGGTATCCAGGGCAAACAGCTTCTGTTTGTCATCAAGCGTATCCTAAAGGCTCCCATCCGTATGCCGGACGGCAGCACCGTTTACCCGACAAAGGGAACGCCCCAGGGCGGGATCATTTCCCCGCTGCTGGCCAATGTGGTGCTTAATGAGCTGGATCACTGGATCGACAGCCAATGGACGGAACACCCCGTGGCAAACCGCTACGGAACATGGCGCACCATCCGCACCTCCGAGGTCTTTGACAAGAGCAAGGGCTACCAGAAAATGCGGAACAGCAATCTCAAGGAAATGTTCATTGTGCGCTATGCGGATGACTTCCGTATCTTCTGCCGGAACCGAGAGGACGCGGAGAAGGCCATGGAAGCTGTCACAAGGTGGATTACCGAACGGTTGAAGTTGGAGGCCTCCCCGGAGAAAACACGCATTGTCAATGTGCGAAAGCGTTACTCCGAGTTTCTCGGCTTCAAAATCATGGTGTACCGCAAGGGTGGAAAGTATGTCGTGAAGTCCCATATCTGTGATAAAAAGCTACAGTTGGAAGAAAGCAAGCTCGTAGAGCAGGCAAAGCGCATTGCAAAGCCAGCCCAAGGGCGAACGCAGTCAGAGGAAATCGGCCTGTTTGACGAAATGGTGTTGGGTATCCAGAACTACTACAGGATTGCTACCTGCATCAGTCTGGACTGCCGGAAATTCCACCGCAGAGTCATGACAGTGCTGACCAACCGTTTGAACACGGAAAGCGGCTGTCAGCTCATCCGGGAGGGCGGTGCCATGACAGACAGTGAAAAAGAGCGTTACGGCACTTCTCAGATGGTGCGGTATGTGTCCGGTATCAACCGGCCAATCTACCCCATAGCGTTTATCAAGTATAAAACCGCAATCGGAATCAGCACCGCCGTCTGCTGCTTCTCTCCCGCGGGACGGAAAAAGATACACGATAATCTGGAGATGGATGCGACCCTGTTCGCGTATCTGCGGGAACATCCGCCGGAGGGCCACAGCCTGGAATATGCCGATTGCAGGCTCTCTTTGTTGTCGGCCCAGAAAGGCAAGTGCGTTGTCAGCGGTGAATGGTTCTTGCAGCCCGACAGCATCGTGTGTCACATGAAAGTTCCAAAGGAGCAGGGCGGCCAAGAGCGATACAGCAATCTGGTGCTGCTCCATAGACGGTATCAGCCTTTGCTGACCGACCAGGATGCTGCTGCCCTCAAGAGTATCTGTAAACAACTGACTATAACAAGAAAACAACTGACCGAAATCAACAATCTGCGTACTGCCGCAAAATTAGCGGCAATCTGAACAACTTTCTATTGGTGATTGATTAAATGCCTGATAACACAATCGATGGAACGCCGGATGCGGTGAAAGCCGCATGTCCGGTGTGGAGTGGGGGAAAATCTGGCGATAACTTCAAAGGATTACCTATCACTATATGGGGAAGGAAATTTGCTCCGAGCTCTGATTCTGTACGTGGACCTGGACCGCAGTCGAAGCCCGGATCAGAAAAATCTGGCGGCGGTATATCAACTCCTGACGCAAAACAGTGAACGGCAGCTGACCGCGCTTTTTGACAAACTGCCACTAGACCATCCGGCCCGTGCACCATATCATCTGTTCTCACAGGCAAGCGATACGGTCCGGTCCGGCATTGTCCTCGGGCTGGGCACCCGGCTGCAGGTACTGCAGAATGAGGCAGTTCAGCGTATTGTCAGCAGAAATGATATCGATCTCACGGCGCCCGGCAAACGAAAGTGCGCATACTTTGTGATTCTCAGCGATCAAGATGCGACGATGGCTTTCCTGTCATCGTTGTTTTTTTCATTCCTGTTCATCAAACTGGTCCGTTATGCGGACAGCACGCCGGAAATGCGTTGTGCCGTGCCGGTCAACCTCATCTTCGATGAGTTCAACAATGTTGGCAAGCTGGGCGGTGCGGCGGATGGATCGGACTTCGCCAGGACGCTTTCTGTCATACGGAGCAGAGCAATTTATGTAATGATGGCCGTACAAAGCTTGGGGCAGCTCCAGAACCGCTATCCCAACAACCTGTGGGCGGAGATCATTGGTAATGCGGATATTCAACTTATGCTGGGCTGTACAGACGATGTCAGTGCGGAATACTTTTCAGCGCGCAGTGGAGAAATGAGTATTCAGATCAATTCTACTATGACGGTAAAGCGGACCATTGCCGTTGCTCAGGTAATCCCACAATATCGACAGACGGAAGGGCAGGGTAAGCGCCGCCTACTGACTCCGGATGAAGTGTTGCGATTGCCAAATGAGGAGCTGCTGGTTATTATCCGGGGACGCAATATCCTCAGACTGAACAAGCTGGATTACAGCCGACTGCCAATGGCTGAGGATATCGAGAAAGTCAGCATTATGGACTATGAGCCGCATCCATTACCGACTCCCATCGTAGAACTCTCACCAGAACGCCCCCTGTGTCCACCGACATCGCGGACAAATCGCAAACCTTTATATAGCTCAGCAACACCACCAACAGAGTTTTAATATGATTAAGGAGGAACGACAATGACACTTGAAATGAGTCCTGAGGAAACGATGACTTTTGATACCCCAATCAGCGAAGGACAGATGCAGGAAGAACTGCCTTCCCAGACGGAGAATGAAAAGGAAGCAGCTGGCGACTCGACATCGGATATATACATCTCTGATTCTCAGACTGAAACAGAAAGCGATGAAAAGCCGCTTGAGACTGCCAGGCCGGCCCGCAGAATGCGCAAGGCAGGGCCGGAGACTACTGAGTCTGGTATAGAGGCATTTTCGGAACACGAACCTGCAGCTGAAGACGCCCCGGATCCGCCAGATAGGCAGCCCAGGGTCCGTTCTCCCAGACCCACAAATGCTGTCGTATCCATTGACGGACGACTGGGCGTTGAAACTGATGCGGAGAAGGCACGCAACGCTCTTTTGGATCTGGTAGAATCTCTGAAAACCAAGCGAATACTGACAGGGACCATTCAGGGCGTGGAGCATCCGGTGGATAACCCTTCGCGTACGATTGCAGTCCTCTATCACGGTGATTTCAAGATTATGATTCCCGCAGTAGAAGCAGTGAATCCGCCAGACGATCTCAGAGGTCGGACACTTGAGGATGTCTTGCACTATATGCTGAACAAAAGACTTGGCGCAGAAGTGGATTATATCGTGAAAGGCATTGATGGCAAGGCGGGAATTGCTGCAGCCAGTCGCCTGGAAGCAATGGCAGCAAAACGCAGAGAATATTATTTTGCCACTGACCGGGAAGGGAATAATCTCTTACATGAAGGAATCTGCGCGGAGGGCCGCGTTGTAGCAGTGATCCGGGCGGGGATTTTTGTGGACTTGTTCGGTGTGGAAACCTATGTTCCGCTACGGGAACTGAGCTACCAACGAATGATGGATGCGGCCACCTCTTTTCAGCCAGGTCAGCGCATTTTGGTAAAAATTGTTAAAATTGACCGTAGTGACCGAAATAATATTCAGGTCAGCGCTTCTGTCAAACAGGCAGGGGATAATCCCTATGAGAAAGCACTTCGGAGATACACGGTGGGGAACCGGTATGTTGGTACTGTCAGTATGGTGGACACCACGGGCGTATTTGTGGCCCTGGATGGTGGAATTGATTGCCTTTGCAGCTATCCCAAACGCGGCAGACCGCCTAGAGGATCCAGGGTAACGGTCCGTATCCTGGGCATCAATCATGACACCAATCGGATATGGGGGGCGATTACCCACATCGCCGTACCCCACTGAATTGAGGTTTGCGACCCCAACAGGATAACAAAACGCAGAGCATGCGCTCTGCGTTTTTTATTATCGGTAAAGGAGGACACCAGCATGAAGAAACTAAAATCCGCCTATTATCGCTTTTTTTCCAGAGGCCCCCCTGCTTATAGCTGCAAAATGAAAACAATGAAGGAGGCGTTTTATTGAATCAAAAAAAAGTAAACTGCTGCGCTGTGAGAAACAGGAAAACCAGGATCGCGGCTGCGATCCTGTGCGTAATTTGTATTTTCAGTTGTTTCCTGTTGTCTGGATGCCAGAAGGAAAGACCTGATAACGAGAGTGGAGGTATTATCTACGATGATGCCGTTGTGGAGGGCGGTTGGGATTCCCTCAGTGAGGAAGAAATTGTAGACTCCCTCAACGAAAAAGTGGAAGATGGGTACATCAACATTTCCATGAACGCAGCCCCTGTTTTTGCTGACGGGCAGTCCGAGGGGAACCTCATGATTGTCAACGAGTCCATCAACCGATATCCTCAGCAGGTGGTCATCACCCGGGAAGATAACGGGGAAACCATCTATACTTCCAATGCAATTCCTGTGGGCAGCAAGATTGCCGCCGACACCCTGGATGTGGACCTGGAGGCCGGTACCTATGATTGCACTGCTATGTTCCACTCCCTGGACCCGGACACCGGCACCATCCTTGGTTCCGCTGGGGCCAACATCACCATTACAATCCAACACTAATTTACAATCTGAAGAAGGAGAACAACCCATATGAAGAATAAGAACCTGAAGCGCTTTTTCGCCCTGGCCATGGCTCTGTGCCTGGCCTTTGCCATGATGACTGTTGCTTCCGCATCCAATGAGGCCACCAGTTCTGGCGGCTCTGCTACCTCCAACGTTACGCTCAGTTCCACTTCGGACGGCTCCCTGGATGGTGACCCTGCTGCCACCGCCATGTCTGTCACCGTCCCCACGGTTCTGCCCATTGCTGTGGGTACCGACGGTAACGTAACTACTGCCGACAGTGCTAAGATCACCAACAACAGCTACGGCGCCGTGAAGGTGTCCAAGGTGGAGATCACCGCCCAGGGTGGCTGGAAGCTGGCGGACTTCACCACCGATATGGCCAAGGAGAAGGTGGACTCCGACCTCTTTGGCTTCTCCCTCACTATGGGTAGCGGTACTCCCTGTGCTACGGATGACTCCAATGAGAGCACCCAGACTCTTCTGGCCGCTGCTGCTGAGGGATGCTACATGACTGGCGCCGGTGATGCCTCCGGTAACAGCATTGCTGTTAACTATGATGCTGTGGTTTCCCCGGTTTCTGAGGCCGTGACCAACACCGCTATTGCCAGCGTAGTTTTCACCGTGGAGTGGGACATCTAAGATTATCGTCATCACTTTCATTCAGAAAGGGGGCGGGCCTGTTGGCCCGCCCCCCTTCATCATAAATAACATAGGAGGAAATGAAATGCACATCAGACGATTGACTGCTCTGGCCCTGGCCCTTGCTCTGTGCCTGGGCCTCATGACCATTGCCAGCGCCGCTAACAAGACGGCGGCAGATTTCCCCGATTACAACAGCAAAGCATGGTATGCTGAGGCAATGTCTGCCGCTGTGGAAGACGGCCTGCTTCGTGGGGATGATCAGGGCCTCCTTCGTCCCAACGGATATCTGACACGGGCGGAAATGGCTGCTATTGTTAACCGTTCCTTTGGAACCTATCAAAAGGCAGACATCACTAACTATAAGGATGTAAAGCCTGGAGCTTGGTACTATGAGGATGTAGCTATGGCCGTCCATATGGGCACCTACAATGGCACCAGTGTTTCTACTATGGCTCCGGATACCCCCATCACTCGCCAGGAGGCTATGACGGTTGTAGCGCGGGCCCTCCAACTGGACCTGGAAGACTACGTGGATACCTCAATCTCCCAGTTTGGAGATCACAGCTCTGTAGCTAAATGGGCCCTGCCGTATGTCCGTGCCATGGTTGGAGCGGACTATATCCACGGCAATGAGAAGCGAGAACTGGCGCCGCGGGACAACATCACTCGGGCAGAGTTCTCCCAGATTTTTTATAACATCATTCAGGAATACCTCCTTGCATCTGGTACCTATACGGAGGATTATACCGGTAATCTGCTGATCCGAACAGATGATGTAATTCTCCGGAATCTTACTGTTGATGGTGATCTCATTATCGGCTGCGGAGCGGCGGATGGCAAAGTCACTCTGGACAACGTCACCGTCACTGGCCGGGTAGTAGTCTGGGGCGGCGGTACTCAGGCGGTGTATATGAACAATGGTACCGATGTGGAAGACCTCATCGTCTGTCGTGTAGATGGGCCAGTGAAGGTCATCTTTGATAGAGATTCCACCTTGGCTGTATACCCTGACATTGATGTGTCCATCACAAGCCGGGCAAAAGCCTTCCCTGAAACAGAGGTGATTTTCTATGATATCTCTGACATCCTGGAGGAACAGGATAAAGTCAATGATGCCGTGGATCAAAACCAGATCTCCATTGCAGTTCCTGCTCACATGTATGTGGTAACAGAGAAAACATCTCTGGTAACGGAAATTGTGAACAAGAGCAAGACAGACACCTATCGGGTGGAGCTGATCCGGGATGACACCCATGGTGCCATTGCTGAACCTGTGGAGGTGGAACCCGGTATCACCCTGTTTTCCCTGCAGCTAACCGAAAACCTGACTATGGGAGACTATCCTTGTACTGCCTTAGTGACACGTCTGGTTAACGGCCAGCCTGCAGGAGCCCTCGAACTGTCGGTTACTGTGCATTCTGCCTATTTGTGGAACAAGTAAAGGAGGATATATGAGACATAAAATTTTATCTGCTGCACTGGCCTTGACCATGGCTCTGTCTCTCTTTTCTTCCGCCTCTGCTGCGGAAGTGCAGCGACATGAGGTGCCTGTGACCCTCACTGTTATTCAGACAGAGCAGCGTATTTCTGTGACGGTCCCTGCAGCTATGCCCGTGTCGGTGGTGGATGGTTATGTGGTCACCGCAACCAATGCTGCCATCCGGAATACGGCAGATAACGGCGCAATAAAGGTTACCGCTGTTGAGGTCAATCCTGGTGCCTGTTCCATCGGAAACTACGATAATTTCTCTGGAAAGGAAAATACCATTGCATTGTCTCTTAATGGATGCGGAACCACTGGAGCGGGTGCATTGGCCATTACGGAGAAGGCTTTCCCCGTTATTGATGCTGGAAAAGGGCTGCCGATCCACTATAATGCTAAGGTTGCTACAGATGGTGAGCTGAAAGGTGTTAATGCAGCAACAGTGGTATTTACTATTGCTGCTGCAGAATAGTGGAAGGAGGGAAGCATGAAAAATATAAGACGAATACTTTCGTTGCTGCTTGTATTGGTCACGGTACTTTCTCTGCCACTGACGGCTCACGCTGCGGTTCTGAGTAATACTTCTGCCAATTGGAACAGCTCCTATTATTGCGTTTCCTGCGGCAATCGATTGTCTTTAGATTTTGATGAACAAACCAGTTGGGGACACCAGCGAGGGTGGGCATGTACCAACAGTGCATGTGACTACTACATTAATGGTACAGGCGGAGTCAGCCAGAACCAGAGACTTCAATATACGATCAATGGCCCTCATAAATATGACGGGAGCGGAACATGTTTTTGCGGCTACTATGATAGTAGCCAGGCATC